>Ga0214467_1000027_pt1 | contig 42133 bp, 43 predicted proteins | sample RVTome_8_FD_187339 | JGI IMG/M metagenome (GOLD analysis project Ga0214467, IMG submission 187339) | Soil microbial communities from uranium-contaminated site in the Upper Colorado River Basin, Wyoming, United States - RVT160D0 HiSeq ...
ACGACGACCAAGCGCCGGAACCAACCCAAGCCAAGATCGACTTAAGTGCCGCAGACGGTCCGGCGCACCACCCTGGTTTGTGAAGAGTTATCGCTGCCAGGGCAGCAACAAACTTTCACAAACCCCCCACGTCATGGCTATGGACCGCGAAGGGTGAGGCCGCGGGAGCAGCGGTCCGGACCACGGCGGACATCGCGGCAGCTCAAATCTTTGTTTTGAAAGGGATCCCACTTTGTGGGATCGCTTAGAGAGGCCAGGCGCCGAGCTGGTCGTAGGTGGGTTTGGGGCCGGGATGGCTGCGCATCAGCACCACTTCGCCCACTGTCCACGGTGGACTCTCGTAGGCGTCGAGTGCGGCCCGGTCGTCCTCCACCGCCACCCGGTCGACGCGGTCGCCGGGGCGCGCCACGGTCAGATGCGGCCGGAGCGGCTTGGGGTCGTACTCGAGGCGGGCCCGCTTGAGCTCCCGCCGCACGCCCCGGCTCAGCCCGGCCAGCGCCGGCACGTCGCCGGCCACCCCGACCCACAGGATCGTGAACTTGCCACGCCCGAAGCGGCCGCCCCCGGTTAGTCGCACCTCGAAGGGCGCGGCGAGGGCAGCGGCCCGCTCGACCGCGGCGGCGGCCGCGGTCCACCGGTCGTCCGGCACGTCGCCGAGGAACGCGAGCGTCACGTGCCAGTTGGCGCGGGTGGCGACCCGGGTGTTGACGCCGTCGCGCAGTGCCTGGCTGACCTTGAGCCGCTCGACGCACGCGGCGAAGTCGTCAGCCACGTGCTCCGGCGGATAGACCGCGACGAAGAGCCGCAAGGCTAGGGCGCTGGTGGGCGTAGGCGAAGGCCGGCCGCCTCGAGCTCGCCCTCGACCCGCACCCGCTCGATCTCCAGGTCGACGCCGTCGAGCTGGTCGAGGTGCTCGCAGACGCCCAGGCAGCGGCTGGCCAGGCGGAGGCGGTCGTCATACGCCAACAGCACCGCGGCGTGCCAGACCCTGGAGCGGGTGGCGATGCCGAGGCGCTGGTGGTCGAGGCGGCGCAGGTCTGCCGCGATCTGCTGGATGCTCGGCTGGTGCTCGTCGAGCTCGGCGAGCGAGATGGTCTGCTGGCTCAGCATGCGATCGAGCTGGTGCAGGGCGCGGCGGTCGCGCTGCGCCCGCACCCGGCTCCGGACCCGACCCATGGAGCCCTCGGCGCAGATCACGAGGGCCACCAGGCACGGCAGGCACACCAGCGCTATCAGCGCTAGTGCCAGCACAACCCCGTGCACGATGGCCACGATCCTTCACGCTAAGCCGAATCTTCGACTATTGCTACCAGTTTCAATTGACGGAAGGCGGACTCAATGTGTGTTGTCCCGGGGGCCTACGGCACTTAGGCGTGGACCACGTACAAGCGGGGCATCGGGCGCAGCCGGAGCCGCAGCCGGCCGCCGGTGCGGCGCAGCTGCCAGGCGAGCGCGAGGGCCGCGGCGGCGGTGGAGATCAGGCCGCCCGCCCAGATGCTCACGCCGGCGCCGAACTTCTCCGCCACCATGCCGATCAGCGGCGCGCCGACCGGGTTGGTGCCCAGGAACACCAGCACCCACAGCGCCATCACGCGGCCGCGGTAGGCCGGGTCGACGCTGAGCTGGATGCGCTGGTTGGACGCCTGCGCGAAGAACACCATGAAGAACCCGGTGGGCACGAGCAGGAGCACCACCAGCCAGTACGCCGGGGCGAGGCCGACCAACGTGCCGAGCACGCCGAAGGTGAGGGCGGCGCCGATCACCACGTACGCGGAAGGGCGCTCGCGCCGCCCGGTGCTCGCCAGCGCCCCACCCAGCGCGCCCATCGCGAGCGCCGTGGTGAAAAGGCCGAACGAGGCGGCGCCGGTGTGGAAGACGGTCTTGGCCAGCGCGGCGAGCGTGAGCTGGAAGTTGAAGAGCACCATGCCGATCACCGAGATGAGTGCCATCGGCATGATCAGGTCGGGGCGGCGGGCGACGTACCGGAGGCCATCGGTCACCTTCGCCGCGTCGCGCTCGTCGATCGGCGGCAGCTCCAGGCGGTGCAGCTTGGTGGCGTCCATCCGGGCCAGCATGAGCAGCGGGGCGAGCGAGCTGATCGCGCTGATCATGAAGACCGGACCCACGTCGAACGCCGCGATCGCCACACCGGCCACCGCCGGCCCCACGATCCGCGCGGTGTTGAACGTGGCCGCGGAGAGCGACAGCGCGTTGGGCAGCAGGTGCGTGCCGACGAGCTCGGAGACGAACGCCTGCCGCACCGGTGTCTCCAGCGCGTTGGCGGTGCCGAGCAGGGCGGCGAAGACGAAGACGTGCCACAGCTGCACGGCGCCGCTCACCACAAGGACGCTCATGCCGAGCGCGAGGACGCTCCACGCACCGTTGGCGATCAGGAGGAGCAGCCGCTTGTCGTATCTGTCGGCGAGGCGTCCGGAGAAGAGCGTGAGCAGCAGCACGGGCGTGAACTGGAGCGCCGTCACGACGCCGAGAGCCGTGGCGGAGTCGTCTGACAGCTCGAGGACCAGCCAGTCCTGGGCGATGAACATCATCCAGACACCGATCAGCTTGATCAGCTGACCGTTCGTGAAGAGCCGGTAGTTACGAACCGTCAAGGACTGGAATGTGTTGCTCAGCTTTGCCCGCACTTGAGAGTGCGCCTCCCTCACCGATGATGCGCGTCATCCACAGTGGACGAAGCGACACCGATGGGTGCCGTCAGGCGCGGGCGAGCTTTCGCAGGATCTCGGCGGCTCGCCGTAGTGTGTCGCGCTCCTCAGGGCGCAGCTCGGCCAGTCGGCTGGCCAGCCACTCGTCGCGGGCCCGCTCGAACTGAGCGAGCACCGCGCGACCGGCCTCGGTCGCCGCCAGGATGACCTGCCGCCCGTCGGTCGGGTGGGGTGAGCGCCCCACAAGGCCGCGCTCCTCCAGCTTCGCGACGATCTTCGTCATCGTCGGGGGCTGGACCCGCTCCACGTCGGCGAGCTCCCGGGGTGTCAGCGCACCGGCCAGCTCGAGGCTGGTCAATGCGTTGAGCTGAGTCGCCGTGAGGTCACCGACCGGTCGGGTCTGCCGAACCCGCCTGTTGAGCCTGGTGATCGCATCGCGCACCATCGGCGCGAGCTGCACAGCGGTAACTGGCACCGCTATCACCGTCCGCTCCGTCACGGTCGTTAGCCTAACTAATAAGCTAGGCTAACGACCACCCAATATGACCGCGCTCACGTTCAGGACACGCTCAGAAAAGCAGCGTCTCGATTGGACCGCGTAGGAAGTACAGCACGAAGAGCGCGGCGACGGCATACAGCAGAAGGTGGACCTCGCGCGCCTTCCCCTTCACCAGCTTGATCAGCACGTACGTGATGACGCCGGCCCCGATCCCGTTCGAGATCGAGTAGGTGAACGGCATCAGCACGATCGTCAGGAACGCCGGGATCGCGATCTCGTAGTCGGTCCAGTCGATCGTGCGTACGGCGGTGAGCATCAGGAAGCCGACGATCACCAGCGCGGCCGACGCGGCCTCGAACGGCACGATCACCACCAGCGGCGCGAGGAAGACCGCGACCAGGAAGAGCGCACCGGTGACCAGGTTGGCCACACCGGTACGGGCACCCTCCGCGACACCGGCGGCACTCTCGATGTACGACGTGTTGCTCGACACACTCGCCGCACCACCCGCGGCGGCGGCCACCGAGTCGACGAGCAGGATCTCCCGGGTACGCGGAGGGGTGCCGTCCTCGTCCAGCAGGTTGCCCTCCTGGCCGACCGCCACCATCGTGCCCATCGTGTCGAAGAAGTCGGTGAGCAGCAGCGTGAAGACGAACATCAGCGCGACGAGCACGCCGGCCCGGTCCCACGCGCCCAGCACGTTGAAGTTGCCGAGCAGCGACAGGTCGGGCGTGGCATCCCAGCTGGATGGCCACTCGGGCACGTTCAGCGACCAACCGTGCGGGTTGCCTTCCGGGCCGCCGGCCGGGCCGACGTCGGCGATCGCCTCGACGATGATGGCGAGCACCGTGGTGCCGAGGATGCCGATCAGGATCGCGCCCTTGATCCGGCGTACCACCAGCAGCAGCGTCACCAGCAGGCCGATCACGAAGACCATCGCCGGCCAGGTGACGATCACGCCGCCGATGCCGAGCCCCACCGGCGGGGTGCCGGCGTTGCCCTTCACGAAGCCGGCGTCCACGAAACCGATCAGGGCCAGAAACAGGCCGATGCCGACGCCGATCGCCGTCTTGAGCTGCGTGGGCACGGAGCGGAAGACGGCGGTGCGCAGGCCGGTGAGCACGAGGATCGCGATGATCACACCCTCGATCACCACCAGGCCCATCGCGTCGGCCCAGGTCATCTCGGGCGCGATCTCGTACGCCACCAGAGCGTTGACGCCCAGACCGGCGGCGAGCGCGAGCGGGAAGCGGGCGACGACACCCATGAGGATGGTCATCACGCCGGCCACGAGCGCGGTGGCGGCCGCCACGGCGGGGATGGCCAGCTTCGCCCCGTCGCCGTCGGTCGCGCCGAAGAGGATCAGGGGGTTGAGGACGACGATGTAGGCCATCGTGAAGAACGTGGCGAAGCCGCCCCGGACCTCACGACCCAATGTGGAACCACGGGCAGATATCTCAAAGAACCGGTCGAAACGGTCCATGGAACCTCACCTATGATCATGGATATGGTTCCGGGCATCGTCCCAGATCAGGGGATACCGAGGAAGCACCTGCGAGTTACAAAGCCGTACCCTTGCCCTCGTGTCTGATCAACACGAGCCACCACCCCGGGTGGAGCCGCTCGATCCGCCGATGGTGCCCTTCGCCGTCGCTGGGATCGTGGGCTGGGCGGTGGCCGGTTTGGTGCTGCTGGTCTTCTTTCGCGATTGGCTGGAAGACAACGGCCACACCGACTGGCTGTGGACCTGCCTAGCGGGCTTCCTGCTTGGCTTTCTCGGCTTGGCCGTGATGCTGCGCCACGACCAGAACCGGCGGCGGCGCCGCGGCTCCTAGCGGCTAGCCGTGCCCGTACGGCTCCGCGGGCTCGCCAACCTCCACTGAGCCGGGTGCTCGGCTGACCGCGACCGCCTCGACCTCACTGTCGTCGTACACCGTGGACAGCTCGTCGACGGGCGGCTCGGCCGCGCGGGTCGCCTCCGAGTGCGCGCCGCAGCCATGGTCGCCACTGACCGCGCGGCCGTCGTCGGGGGCGTAGAGGTTGCCACACACGCCGAACGCCTGCCGCAGCGCCCCGGCCAGCGGGAGGTAGAAGCCGCACGAGCCGCACCGCGCGGTGCGAGGCGCGGCGGTCGAGATGGGGGCGTCGGGGCCGTGGTCGCCGTCGTACCACCGCTGGGCGGTCTCGCTCCGCCCCTCCCGCGACATCACCCGCGAACGGCCGAGGCCCAGCTCCCAGGAGACCTCCTCGACGGCGGGGTCGTCGGAGAGCATGTATCCGGGTGCCAGGCGGTCGTCGTCGGACGGCGTGGGCAGCAGGTCGCCGACGCCCAGGTCACCGGGCTGGAGCCGCTCCTCCCACGGCACCCAGCCGAGCGCGAGCAACGCGTCAGGCCCGGGAAGCAGCACCGTCTCGCAGACGGTGACCTGCTTGCTGCGCGGCACGCGGGTGACCGTGACGGCCCACCGCCAGCCGCGGTAGCCCGCCAGGTGGCACTCGAAGAAGTGGGTGACCACGCGGTCGGCCTCGGCCACCGCGTCGAGATGCTCACCCACGTCGGCGGCGTCGACCTCGGTGATGGCGGCACGGGCCAGATCCACCGCGTCGGCGCAGACCTGATCGAGACGAGCGGTGCGAATAGCGGCGGTCCTGGTCACGCCGGCTATTGTGCCATGCGCCAAAATGGGGGGATGCCGCTGTTGCCATCGCTCGGCCGAGCTGTCGGCTCGATGTTCCGGTGGACACGGCTCTTCGGCCGTAACTCGATCCGCGGCGGCCGGTGGGCGGGGCGCAAGGTCGGCGCCGTCCGCACCAAGGGCGCGGGCGGTGAGGTGGGCATGACCCGCCTGCTCGACCTGCACGCCGCGTCGTACGCGGGCGACATCCTCATCGCGATCGGCCTGGCCGGCACCATCTTCTTCAGCGCGCCGATCGGCGAGGCGCGCAGCGGGGTCGCCATCTACCTGCTGGTGACGATGATCCCGTTCGCCGTGCTCGCGCCGGTGGCCGGCCCGCTGCTCGACCACTTCCGCCACGGCCGGCGATACGCGCTGGCCGCCACCATGCTCGGTCGCGCGTTCCTGGCCTGGATGATGTCCGACTACATCCACGGCTTCGGGCTCTACCCGGCGGCGTTCGGCGTGCTGGCCCTCTCCCGGGCGTACGGCGTGGCACGCTCGGCCGCCGTGCCCCGGCTGCTTCCCGCGGGCATGGGTCTGTCCCAGGCGGCGGCGCGCGCCGGCGTGTACGGCATGATCGCCGGCGCCGCCGTGACGCCGATCGGGCTCGCCGCCTTCAAGTTCGGCCCGCAGTGGCCGCTGCGGGTCGCCTCCGTCATCTTCCTCGTGGGCATGGTCGTCGCGCTGCGGCTGCCGCCCAAGGCCGACTCCGACCCGCCGGAGACCCTCCCCCGCCCGTTCGCCGCGATGGGCCTGCGCCGCGGCGACCGCGCGCTCACCGGCCGGCTGGTCATCGCGACGCTGGTCAGCAGCGCCGCACTCCGCGGGCTGTACGGCTTCTTGCTGCTCTTCCTCGCCTTCGCCATCAAGTCGGGCAACCTGACGACCAACTTCCTCGGCCGCGACCTGGCCGACGAGGTCGCACTCGGCCTGGCCGGCGGCGCGCTGGGTGTGGGCGGCTTCCTCGCCACAGCCATCGGCACCCGCATGCGCATCCAGCGCCCCGCCGCCCTGCAGTCCAGCGGGCTCGTCATCGTGGCCGGTGTGGCGGTGCTCACCACGCTGAAGTTCTCGCTCGCGATGGTGGCACTGCTGTGCCTGGTGACCGCGTTCATGAGCGGCATCTCCAAAATCGCCGTCGACGCGTCCATCCAGGAGCGGATCGGCGAGCGCTTGCGGGCCAGCGCGTTCGCCCACTCGGAGACCGTGCTCATGGTCGCCTGGGTGGCGGGCGCCGCGCTGGGGCTCATCCCGTTCGAGGGCCGCCTGGGCATCGGGGTGGCCACCGTCGTCGCGGTCGTCGCGGCCGCCCGGGCCGTGGTGGTCGCCGGCGCCCTCCGCAAGGACAAGCTGAACGGCCGCGCCGATCCCGACGCCGACTCGCCGCCCACCGAGTCCTCCTCCTCGCCACCGCCCAAGCCGGCCTCGCGACGCCGGCGAAAGGCACCGCCGCCGGAGCCCGAGCCGGAGCCGGATCCCGAGCCCACCGCGGAGCAGGAGAAGGAGAAGGACACCGTCCCACCACCCGGCTTCCACGTGTACCGACCGACATCCGGCCCACCCACGTGACGCTGCTCGTCGTGACGGCCGTCGAAGCGGAGGCCCAGGCCGTGCGGGCCGGCGTGCCGCCCGTCACCGGCACCGGTGGAGTGACCGTCGCCGCGGTGGGTGTGGGCGCCGCCGCGGTCGCCGCCGGCACCGCCCGCCTGCTCGCCCTGGCTGAGGCGGCCGGCAGCCCGTATCAGGCCGTGGTCATCGCCGGCATCGCCGGCGGCTTCGCCGGCCGCGCCCCCATCGGCGCCACCGTCCTGGCCACCCGCAGCGTCGCGGCCGACCTGGGGGCAGACTCACCGGACGGCTTCATCCCCCTGGACGACCTGGGCTTCGGCACCGCGATCGCAGCTGCCGACCCGACCCTGCTGGCCCGCCTCCGCGGAGCCCTCCCGGACGCGATCACCGGCGACATCCTCACCCTCAACACCGTGACCGGCACGGCCGAGACGACGAAGACCCTCGCCAGCCGCTTTCCCGCCGCGGTGGCCGAGGCCATGGAGGGGTACGGCGCCGCCCGTGCCGCCACCGACGCCGGCCTCCCGTTCGCCGAGCTCCGCACGATCTCCAACACGATCGGCCCCCGTGACCGCGACGCCTGGCGCATCCCCGACGCCCTGGCCGCGCTGACCAAGGCCGCCCGCGCACTAGCTGCCTAGCCGGCCCAGCCCGCGCCGCGCCCTATCACCAAGGCGACCGGGCGCCAGGAATCCTCCCGAAACCCACACCGCCGCAGGAACGCCGCCGGCAGTCCCGCCCCGACCACAGCCCGCGCGACCGCCACGCCGGACCGCTCCACCTCGGCCGCGAACTCCCCGACCAGCCTCCGCCCGATCCCCAGACCGCGCAGCCCGCGGGCCACCACCACGCCGTCCAGAAACACCTCACGCCTGCCCGGCGGCTCCTCGGGATGCCCGGCTCGCACCACGCCCCGCAACTCCCCGACCAGCTCACCCTCGGCGCTCTCGGCGACCCACCGCCAAACGTCCCCCACCTCGGTGCCGCCATCCCCCACCCGCCGGACTCGATGCGTCAGCCGCACCCGCTCCCGCTGCCGCCGGCGCTCCCGCCGCGCGCGACTCAGGTCATACGTGTACTCGGGCGGCCGCAACGGCCAGACCTCGGCCGGCAGCCGATGCCAGTGCGCCCACCAAGCACCCGCCCAGTCCGTCAGCTCCTCCACCGGCCGCACGTCCAGGTGCGCCGGATAGTGCCGCTCCGCCCGATCCCGCAGCTCCTCCCCCGGCACCGGCTCGACACCACCCCGCACCCCCAGCTCGGCGCCCGCAGCCCGAAAGAGCCGCTCCACGGTCCGGTAGCGCGGATCCGATGCGACTCCCGACTCGACGCGCGCCACCGTGCTCCTGGGCACATCGGCCAGCTCAGCCAACTGCCGCTGACTCAGGTCGGCCCGCCGCCGCAACGCCCGCAGCGTCGGGCCAAGCTCGATCCCGCCCATCTCCGCCATGCGAGGCAGCGTGCCGACCCCACCGCCTCCGTTTCAAGACCTACCGATTTCCTGTGGATAACTCGCGACGCCGGGGAGGTTCGTCTAAAAGGCTGTCGAGCTGCTCCGCCCGTGCGTCCACTCAGATCCACCCAGACGGCGAGTCGGGTGGTCCGTCTGTGCGTGCAGCTCGACAGCTCTTCGCGCACGACCCTTTGCCTCGGGCAGGCGCCAAATGCGGGATAGCGTGAGAGCGTGGCGCTCTCACTTGCGATCTCGCCTTGTCCCAACGACACCTTCGTGTTTCATGCGCTCGTGCACGGGCTCCTGCCGGGGGCGCCGGCGTTCGACGTGACGTACGCGGACGTGGACGTGACCAACACCGCCGCCGAGAAGGGGGCGTTCGACCTGGTCAAGGTGAGTTATGCGGCGCTGCCCTGGCTGCTGGACGACTACCACCTGCTGCCCTGCGGCGGTGCGCTCGGTCGCGGGTGCGGGCCACTCGTGCTCACCAAGGAGCCGCGGGAGGACCTGACCGGGGCGACCATCGCGGTGCCGGGTGAGCGGACGACCGCGTACCTGCTGATGCGCCAGTGGGCGGCCGAGCGGGCGCCGGCGAAGGTGGAGGTCGTGCCGTTCGACCAGATCATGCCCGGCGTGGCCGCGGGGCGGTACGACGCTGGGCTGGTCATCCACGAGGCGCGCTTCACCTACCAGCGGTACGGCCTGACCGCACTCGCGGACCTCGGCGAGTGGTGGGAGGGGGAGACCGGGCTGCCGATCCCGCTCGGGGCGATCCTGGCCCGCCGCGGCTCGGTCGACCCGGAGGCCGCGGCGGAGTGGATCCGGGCATCGGTGCGGTACGCGTGGGCGCACCCCGAGGCGAGCCGCGACTATGTGCTGGCGCACGCCCAGGAGATGGAGCCGGGCGTGGTGGACCAGCACATCGCGCTGTACGTCAACGAGTTCACCGAGGATCTTGGCAGTGAGGGGCACAAGGCGGTCGAGGCCTTGCTCAGATCTCCAGCTCTCTAGCCACCGCGTGCACGACCTGGGCGACCGTCTGGGCGGTCTTCTTGTCCGGGAAGCGGCCGCGGCGCAGGTCGGGCATGACCTTTGCCTCGAGCACCTTGATCATGTCTTCGATGAGGCCGTGGAACTCCTCGGCCGGGCGGCGGCGCAGCTCGGTGACCGACGGGGGTGCCTCCAGCAGCGTCACGCCCATCGCCTGCGCGCCCTTGCGGCTGTCGACCACACCGAACTCGATCCGCTGGCCGCTCTTGAGCTCAGTGACGCCCCCCGGCAGCGCGTTTTTGGGCAGGAAGACATCGCCACCTTCGTCACTGGTGACGAACCCGTAGCCCTTCTGCGCGTCGTACCACTTCACTCGACCCGTAGGCACTGCTGACCTCAACTCCGTTGCGGGATTGCCGAATGTCACAAGGCTAACCGGAGCAACCCGGTCAGCGCGCCTCGGAATCCATTCAGGTCACCCAGCACCTCGCTGGCGCCGGCCGCCCACAGCTCGTCGGCGGAGCAGGGGCCGGTGGTGACGCCGAGACCGGGGATCGCGGCGGTGCGGGCGGCGACCATGTCGGCCACGTGATCGCCCACGTAGAGCCGCGCGCCGTGGTCGGTCAGCGCGGTGGCCTTGCCCTCGGCGAAGAGATCGCCGGCGACCTCGTCGACCACCAGGCCGAGGTGGTCGAGATGCAGGCGGGCCAGCCGGCCCAGCTTCGACGTGACGACGACCACTCTGCCGCCGAGCGCGTGCACGGTCTCGACCGCCTCCACCGCGCCCGGCAGCGGCACCGAAGGGGTGATGGCGTAGGTCGGGTAGAGCGCGCGGTACGCGTCCACCGCCTCCTCTACCCGTTCGGGTGGAAACCAGTGGCGCAGCTCATGGCGGAGCGGCGGTCCGAGGCGGTTCACCGCCGCGTCGGCGTCCACGTACACGCCGGTGCGAGCGGAGAGCTCGTGAAAGGCGGCGGCGATGCCGGGGCGAGAGTCGATCAGAGTCATGTCCAGGTCAAAACCAACGACCAGCGATCCAGCCACGCCGATCATGGTGGCACGTCGGCGGGCTCGTGAGCGAACCATTAGACGCAGGGATCACCCACAACGCTGGCCGCGCCATCCGACCGCCTCAGCTAGCGTTGAACGACGATGGCCACCACACTCGCCGAACACCTGCGCGCGCTGCCCGACCGCGCGCTGGCCGCGCTGCTCCAGCTGCGGCCGGACCTGGTCATGCCCGTGCCGTCCGACCTGTCGGCGCTGGCGGTGCGGGCCCAGTCACGGGTATCGGTGGCACGCGCGCTCGACGGGCTCGACCAGTTCACGCTCCAGGTGCTCGACGCGGTGCGCCTCACCCGCGACCCCCACGACCGCACCACCTCGGCCGACGCCGTGCTCGCGATGGCGAAGGGCGAGTCGACGGCCGTGCGGGAGGCGCTGGCGCGGCTGCGTGACCTTCTGCTCGTACCCGGCCGGGATGACGCCCTCCACGTGGTCGCGGGCGTCGACGAGGTCTCCTCGCCGTACCCGGCCGGCCTGGGTCGACCCGCGGCGGAGCTGGACCCGGCCGCGGCGGCCCTCTGCGCGGACCCGGCCCGGCTGCGGCGGACGCTACTGGCCGCGCCGCCGCCGGCGCGCGCGGTGCTCGACCGCCTGGCGGCCGGGCCCCCGGTGGGCACGTTGACCAACGGCACCGCCGCGCCCGACTCGCCGGTCCGGTGGCTGCTCGACAACGGCCTGCTCGTGCGGATCTCCGGCGAGGCGATGGAGCTGCCCCGCGAGATCGGCCTGCTGCTGCGCCGCGACGCCGGCCCGCTGGGCCCGCTGCAGGTGCGGCCGCCGGTCGTCACCGGCGCCGTCCGCGACCTCAAGAGCGTCGACTCCGCGGGGGCCGGGCAGACCATGGAGGTGGTACGCCAGACCGAGGCCCTGCTCGCCGCGCTCGACGCCGAGCCGGTCACGATGCTCCGCTCGGGTGGGGTGGGCGTGCGCGATCTGCGCCGCCTGGCCAAGGTGACCGCGCTGGACGAGACGGTGGTCGCCCTGCTGCTGGAGGTGGGGCACGCGGCCGGGCTGCTGGGCGAGGCCGAGGCGCCCGGTGGGCGGATCGGCGCCGAGCTCGTCTTCCTGCCCACGGTGGCGTACGACACGTGGCACGCCCTCCCGCTGGCCCGGCGCTGGGAGCGGCTCGCCGCCGCGTGGCTGGCCATGACCCGGCAGGCCGGCCTGATCGGGCAGCGCGACGAGCGGGACCGGCCGATCAACGCTCTCGCCGTCGAGGCGGAGCGGGCGGGCGGGCCGGCCAACCGCCGGGCCGTGCTGGAGACGCTCGCCGGCCTCGAGCCCGGCACCGCACCGACCGCCGACGAGGTGCTCGCGCTGCTCGCCTGGCGGGCGCCGCGCCGGGCCAAGGGGCGGGAGGCGATCCACCGCGAGGTGCTCACCGAGGCGGCGCTGCTCGGAGTGACCGGGATGGGGGCGCTCACCTCGTACGGTCGGGTGCTCGCCACGCGGGAGGACGCCGAGGACAACGATCCGCTGGGCGTACGGGCGGACGAAGAGCCGGACCTGGCGGGTGCGCTCGACGCGCTCCTGCCCGCCCCTGTCGACCACGTGCTCGTGCAGGCGGACCTGACCGTGGTCGTGCCCGGGCCGCCCGAGCCGGCGCTCGCCGCCGAGCTGGAGCTGCTGGCCGAGCCGGAGTCGGCGGGTGGGGCGAGCGTGTACCGGGTGACCGAGGCGAGCGTGCGGCGGGCGCTGGATGCCGGCTACACGGCCGACGACCTGCACTCGATCTTCCGCCGCCGTTCCCGCACGCCGGTGCCGCAGGGGCTGACGTACATGGTGGACGACGTGGCCCGCAAGCACGGCGGGCTGCGCGCGGGCGGTGCCGGGGCGTACGTGCGCAGCGACGACGAGGCCCTGCTGGTGCAGCTGCTCGCGGACAAGCGGCTGAGCGTGTTGAGCCTGCGCCGGCTGGCCCCGACCGTGCTCGTGACGCGGCTCCAGATCGGGCGGCTGCTCACCGCGCTGCGCGAGGCCGGCTACCCGCCGGTGCACGAGGACGCCAGCGGCGCGGCGGTGCTCAGCCGCGCGAAGGCACGCCGGGCGCCGGCGCGCACCGCGCTCGGGTTGCGCACCGACCCGCTCGGCCCGCCACCGCTCACCCCGCCACGGCTGGCCGGCATCGTCGAGCAGATCCGTCGGGGTGACGCCGCCGCCCGGGCCGCCCGCCGCGCGCCGGTCACCGTCCGCGCCGCCAATGGGAACGGCGTCGAGGGGCTCACGGCGGTGCAGGCACACAGCCAGGCACTCGCGGTGCTGCAGCAGGCGGTGCGGGACAAGGCGCTGGTCTGGGTGGGGTACGTCGACGCGCACGGCGCCACCGCTTCCCGCCTCGTGCGGCCGGTGTCGATCGGCGGCGGCTACCTGCGGGCGGAAGACGAGCGCACCGAGATGCTGCATACCTTCGCGCTGCACCGGGTCACCGCCGCGGTCCTGGACGACTGACTCTCACCGGCCGCTTAGGGCCATATCGCCGGATACATCCCTCACATATTAGTTCTTGTGGATTCTTCGATGTGATGGAAATGTTCTTCACATCTCGGCATCAAAACGGTCGAGATCATCCATCACGTCACCGACGTGTGCCAAACACCCCCGGAGGCTCACGTGAGACTCAACCGCCCTGCCGCCATCCTCGCGGCTCCGGTACTCCTGCTCGGCGCGGTGCTCTGGCCGTCTGCCGCCCAGGCCGCCCCCGCACCCCTGCTCGCCGCCGACGCTCCCGCCGCCACCAGCCTCAGCGAGAGCCTCGGCGCCCGCTCGGCCGGCACGTTCATCGACATCGCCACCGGCCGGATGGTGGTCACGGTGACCGACGCCACGGCCGCGCGGCAGGTACGCACTGCCGGCGCCATCGCCAAGACGGTCAAGTACAGCACCGCCCAGCTCGATGCCGTCACGGCGAGGATGTCGACGACCGTCGACACGCCCGGCACCGCCCGGCACACCGACGTGACGACCAACCAGGTCGTGGTGACCGTCGACAGCACCGTGACCGGCGCCCGCCTCGCCTCGGTGAAGGCCGCCGTGGCCGCCGCCGGTGACGCGGCCCGCCTGGAGAGCACGCCGGACAAGTTCCAGCTCTTCATCGCCGGCGGCCAGGCCATCACCACCGGTGGCTCGCGCTGCTCGCTCGGCTTCAACGTGCGCACGTCGAGCGCGCTCTACTTCGTCACCGCCGGCCACTGCACCAACATCGGTTCGACGTGGAGCGGTGGCGGGACCACGCTGGGCACCCGCGCCGGCTCGAGCTTCCCGGGCAACGACTACGGCATCGTCCGGTACACGAACACGAGCGTCGCCCGTCCCAGCGCGGTGTACCTGTACTCCGGCAGCAGCACCCGGGCGATCAACTCGGTCGGTAGCGCGAGCGTGAACCAGACCGTGCAGCGCAGCGGCAGCACGACCGGCGTCCACAGCGGCCGGGTGACCGCCACCAACGCGACGGTCAGCTACCCGCAGGGCACGGTCAGCGGCCTGATCCGCACCACCGTGTGCGCCCAGCCGGGTGACAGCGGCGGCTCGCTCTTCGCCGGCAACACCGGTCTCGGCCTGACCTCCGGCGGCAGTGGCAACTGCACCAGCGGCGGCACGACCTTCTTCCAGCCGCTCAACGAGGTGATGTCGGTCTACGGCCTGAGCCTGGGCTGATCACCAACGTCCCTCACGGCCGCCGGTCGGGTGCCTCAGGTGCCTGGCCGGCGGCCGAACACGTACACCCTGTTGCCCACCTTGCCGAGGTTGTAGAAGGCGCGGGCGTCGGAGGGCAGCAGATTGACGCAGCCGTGCGAGCCGATCGACTTCGTGTGGATGTACGTCGTGGTCTGGTGGAAGCCGATGCCCCCGTTGAAGCGCTGCCAGTACGGCAGCCACACCTCGTACGGGTTGGACCACTCTTTGAGGGCCTTGTTCTGCACGGAGTAGGCGCCGGTCGGGGTCGCGAAGCCGGGCATGCCGGTACGCGTGATCGTGGGCCCCAGCACCACCTTGCCGCCACGCATCGCCCAGGTGGTCTGGTGCGTGAGGTCGACGCAGAACGTGGTACCCGATCCGGTCTTGCACTTGCTCGTGTCGGTCGCGGCCAGGCGCTGCGCGACGTCGGCCGTGGTGGGGCCGGCGCGGCCGGCGGCCGGGCTGATGCCGAACCGCTGCTGGAACTTCTTGATCGCCGCGCAGTCGGCGTCGGACTGCTTGCCGTCGACGGTGACCTTGCCGAACGTGCCCAGCTCGGCCAGCGCCACCTCCACCTCGCGCTGGCTGTCACCCTGCGGGCAGCCCGGCTTGGGCGGCTTCTTCGGCTTCGGTGCCTTTGTCGTGGTCGTCGGCGTCGGCTTCACCGTGGGTGATGTGGCCGGCGTCGGCTCGACCGTAGGGGACGCTGCCGGGTCGGGCGACGCGCTCGCCCCCGTAGCGCCCTGCCCCGCACTCACCGACTGGGGATCTCCCCCAGCCTGGTCAGGTTGCGACTCGAGCGCGCACGCACCGACTCCGAACAGCGCGACGACTGCGACGGCGACCAAGCGCAAGCCTTTGCCTACCACGGCGCCCTCCCCAGAGCAGTTGTCGTCACGTAGACGCACGGCAGTGCCAGTCCGGTTGCAGCAAATGAAGACTTTCTTCGCGACAGTGTGACCGCCGGGGGCAAGTCGGCCGCCGTGCAACACTTGAGGGTCTGCGTGGAGGAGGGGCGATCTTGAGCGGCGGACCGTTGATCGTGCAATCGGACAAGACCCTGCTGCTGGAGGTCGATCACCCGGACGCCCAGGCCTGCCGGATGGCGATCGCGCCATTCGCCGAGCTGGAGCGCTCGCCGGAGCACGTGCACACTTATCGGCTGACCCCGCTCGGGCTGTGGAACGCGCGGGCCGCGGGGCACGACGCGGAGGGCGTGGTCGACGCGCTGCTGCGCTTCTCCCGCTACCCCGTGCCGCACGCGCTGCTCGTCGACGTGGCCGAGACCATGGATCGGTACGGGCGGCTGCAGCTGGTCAACCATCCGACACACGGGCTGGTGCTGCGCGGGCTCGACCGGGCGGTGCTGGTCGAGGTCGCCAAGTCGAAGAAGCTGGCCGGCATGCTCGGCGCCAAGATCGACGATGACACGCTCGCCGTGCACCCGTCCGAGCGCGGGCGGCTCAAGCAGGCGCTGCTCAAGCTCGGCTGGCCGGCGGAAGACCTGGCCGGCTACGTCGACGGCGAGGCGCACGAGATCGCGCTCGCGGAGGACGGCTGGCAGCTCCGGTCGTACCAGCAGGAGGCGGTCGACGGTTTCTGGGCCGGCGGGTCGGGCGTGGTCGTGCTCCCCTGCGGGGCCGGTAAGACGCTCGTCGGCGCCGCCGCGATGGCCCAGGCCTCGGCGACCACGCTGATCCTGGTCACCAACACGGTCGCCGGCCGCCAGTGGAAGCGCGAGCTGATCGCCCGTACCTCGCTGACCGAGGAGGAGATCGGCGAGTACTCCGGCGAGCGCAAGGAGATCCGGCCGGTGACGATCGCCACGTACCAGGTGCTCACCACCCGGCGCGGCGGCGCGTTCACCCACCTCGACCTCTTCAACGCGCGCGACTGGGGCCTCGTCATCTACGACGAGGTGCACCTGCTGCCCGCGCCGATCTTCCGCTTCACCGCGGACCTCCAGGCCCGCCGCCGGCTGGGCCTCACCGCGACGCTCGTACGCGAGGACGGCCGCGAGGGCGACGTCTTCTCGCTGATCGGCCCCAAGCGGTACGACGCGCCGTGGAAGGACATCGAGGCGCAGGGCTGGATCGCGCCGGCGGACTGCACCGAGGTGCGGGTGACGCTCTCCGACGAGGAGCGGATGGCGTACGCCACGTCGGAGGCGGAGGAGCGCTACCGCTTCGCCGCGACCGCGCGTTCCAAGCTGCCCGTGGTGAAAGCGCTGGTCGAGCGGCACCCGGACGACCAGGTGCTGGTGATCGGGGCGTACATCGACCAGCTCCACCAGCTCGGTGAGGCGCTCGACGCACCGATCATCCAGGGCTCGACCACCAACAAGGAGCGCGAGCGGCTGTTCGACGAGTTTCGGTCGGGCACTCTCCGCACGCTGGTGATCTCCCGAGTCGGCAACTTCTCGATCGACCTCCCCGAGGTGGCGATCGCGGTGCAGGTGTCCGGCACGTTCGGCTCCCGCCAGGAGGAGGCGCAGCGCCTGGGTCGGGTGCTGCGCCCCAAGTCCGACGGGCGGCAGGCGCACTTCTACACGGTGGTGTCACGGGACACGATCGACACCGAGTACGCGGCGCACCGCCAGCGGTTTCTGGCCGAGCAGGGCTACGCCTACACGATCGTCGACGCGGACGACGTGCTCGCCTGACGTTCCGGCGGGATCGTCGCGGTCCCGGTCGGGGTATGGCGGTTTTCGGGGATGACCAGCGCCAGCAGCGCGGCGCCGGCGAGCACCACCGCACCCACCGCCTGGGCGACGCGCATCCCGTCGACGAAGTCCTGCCCGCTGGCGTAGCCGCCGACGGCCGAGAAGATCGCGCCAAGCGCCGCGATGCCCAGCACCGTGCCGAGCTGGCGCGTCGCGTTGGAACTGCCGGACGCGACGCCCTCCATGCCGCGCGGCGCGAAGTCCATCACGGCCCGGGCGATCGGCGCGAAGAACAGGCCCATGCCCACACCGGCCAGCACGAACGGGGGTACGAGTTCGCCGTACGGCGTGTCCGGCTGGCTCACGATGGCGAGCCAGGCGATGCCCGCGGCCTGGAGCGCGAGCGCGACGGCCAGCACCCGCCGCACACCGATGCGGTCGGCGAGCATGCCCGAGAAGGGCGCGACAAGGGCCGGCGCCGCAGTCCACGGCAGCGTCCGCACCCCGGCTTCGAGCGGCGAATACCCCTGGACGGTCTGTAGGAACTGCGCGCCCAGGAAGACCGAGCCGAACATGCCGAACGCCATGAGGAAAGTGACCCCGTTCGACACGCTGAACCCGCGGCTGCGGAAGAGCGTCAGGGGCAGCATCGGGTATCGCGCCCGGGCCTGCCAGGCGATGAAGGCGAGCACGCCCACGCCGCCGCCGATCAGCCCGACGAGCACCGGGCCGCTGGTCCAGCCGTGGCTGCCACCGCGGACCAGCCCGTAGACGACGCCGAAGAGCCCGGCCGTGGCGAGGACGACCCCGACCGGGTCGAGCCGGCCGGCGCCGCCACGGCTCTCCCGTACGGCGGCGATGAGTGGGAGCAGCACCAGGCCGATCGGCACGTTGATCCAGAAGATCCACTCCCAGGACGCGGAGTCGACGACCGCGCCGCCGATCACCGGGCCGAGCGCGACGCCGAGACCGCTCATCGCGCCCCAGATGCCGAACGCGGTCCCCCGTCGCTCCTTCGGCACCGCGTCGGCGAGCAGGGTGAGGCTGAGCGGCGTGATGATCGCGCCGCCCGCGCCCTGCACCGCGCGGGCCGCGATCAGCGTGCCGATGTCCGACGAGAGCGCGGCGGCCGCCGAGGCCGCCGTGAAGATGACCAGGCCGATCGCGAAGACCTTCCGCCGGCCGAAGCGGTCACCGAGGGCCGCGCCGGTGAGCAGGAGCACGGCGAACGTGAGGGTGTACGCGTTGACCGTCCACTCCAGACCTTCGAGGCCGGTGCCGAGGTCTACCCGGATGACGGGGAGCGCGTTGATGACGACCAGGTTGTCCATCGCGACCATGAACGTGGCCAGGCCGGTGACGACGATGGTCCACAGGAGCTTACCTAGTGATTGATCACTAACTTCTTTCTCCATGGCGAGTACCCGTTCACTCGATGTTGTGGACTCAGGCAGGCGGGTCGGAGAGGCCGGTGAGGGCCTCGCCGAGCTGCTCGCGGATCCGGGGCAGGTCCATCGCGGCCATGACGTTGAGCAGCATGCCCGCCGCCAGAAACTGCATGACCCGCTGGTCGTCCGCGCCGGAGAGGCGCACGACCTGGCGCCACAGCGCGGTCACCCGCTCGCGGGCCAGCTGGCGGATCTCCTCGTCGTGGCAGGCGGCGGCCCACATCTGCAGCTGCATCTGGAGCGTCGCCTTGTCGTCGAGCAGCATCTTGTAGGCGCGGCCCATCTCCTTGAGCGCTTCCTCACCGGTGAGCCCTGCGCCAGCCTCCTCGAAGATGGCCTGCACGTGGTCGAAGCACTGGTTGATGCTGGCGAGGAAGATCGCCTTCTTGGTCGGGAAGAGCCGGAAGAGGTATGGCTGGGAGACGCCGACCCGCCGGGCGATGGCCTCGGTGGAAGCGCCATTGAGCCCGCCCGCGCCAAACTCCTCGCGGGCGGCGCGAAGCACGGCGCCGCGCCGCTCGTCCGCACTCATCCGCACGCCGGTAAGTTATCACTCACTAACTTGGCAGGGAAGGCCCCGGAGTCAGCAGGTCTTCGAGCAGGTCGCCGAGCTCCTCGATCCGCTCCAGCACCTCGTCGGGGGCGAACGCCCGCGCGCCGCCCTCCTCCACCTCTTCCCAGGTCAGCGGCGTGGAGACGGTTGGCTGGGCCTGGGCACGCAGCGAGTACGGCGCGACGGTGGTCTTGGCCGCGCTGTTTTGGCTCCAGTCGATGAAGACCTTGCCCGTCCGCAGCCGCTTGGTCATCTTCGACGTGATCGACTTCGGGTTGCCCCGCTCCAGCTCCTCGGCGATCCGGTGCGCGTACGCGGATACCTCCTCGGCCGGCTGCGTGCCCGCGATCGGGCAGCTCAGCTGCATGCCCTTCTTGCCGGAGGTCTTCGGGTACGCGGTCAGCCCGTCCTCGGCGAGCCGATCGCGCATCAGCACCGCCACCGCGCAGCACTCGCGCAGCCCGGCCGGCGCGCCAGGGTCGAGGTCGACCACCATCAGGTCGGGGTCCTCGCCGACCCGCCACTGTGGGGTGTGCAGCTCCAGCGCGGCGAGGTTGGCCAGCCACACGAGGGTCGGCAGGTCGTCGGCGACGACGTAGTCGATCGTCTCCCGGTCCTTGGTCGACCCCGGCACCGGAAGCGTCTCGACCCGCACCCAGTCCGGGGTGCCGCCGGGCTTGTTCTTCTCGAAGAACGACTGCCCGTCGACGCCGTTGGGGAAGCGGATCCGGGTCAGCGCCCGGTCGCGCAGGTGCGGCAGGAGTACGGGCGCGACCTGCGTGTAGTAGTTGATGATCTCGCCCTTGGTGAACCCGGCCGCCGGATAGAGCACTTTGTCCAGGTTAGACAGCTCCAGCGACTGGCCATCGACCTCGACCCGGATCCGCTGCTGCTTAGGTGGCATCTTCAACGTCCTCCGGTCGCATATCGGGACGCAGCCGGAGAAACCGCGGGAACCGCAGTCTCCCGTCCGGCGTGCGCTGGCCGTACTTCACCTCCACCACGACCTCCGGTCTTACCCAGATCGCGCCACGGGCATCTTCACGCGGCACATCGTCACCGAAGGGTGACGGTGCTCCCCGTCGCGGCTCCAGCACGTTGAGCAACGCCCGCTCGGCCGCCGCGCCGATCCCGCCGCCGACCCGGCCGCGAAACGCCAGCCGCCCGTCCGGCCGCGGCACGCCGACCAGCAGCCCGCCGATCTTCCGGGCGCCCGGCCGCCACCCCCCGACGACGAACTCCGCGGTGAACTCCGCCTTCACCTTGATCCAGTCGGGGGAACGCACGCCGGGCCGGTAGGTCGAGTCGAGCCGCTTGGCGACCAGGCCCTCCAGCTGGTTCTCCTTGGCCGCGGCGTACGTGGCCGGGCCGTCGGTGAAGCTCGGCGGCATGGCCCAGCGCGGCCCGGCCAGCGCCAGCGACTCCAGCGCCGCCCGCCGGTCGCGGTACGCCCACCCGGTCAGGTCGGCGCCGCGCAGCCGGAGCAGGTCGAAGATCATGTACGTCACCGGGATGCTCGCCGCGAGCCGCGCCGCCCGCGCCTTCTCGCGTACGTGCATCCGCTCGGCCAGCGCGGTGAAGCTCGGCCGCCCGGCCTCGTCGAGCAGCACCACCTCGCCATCCAGCACCGCGTCGTCGAGGGTGGCACCGAGGCGGGCGAGCTCGGGGTAGGCGGCGGTGATCTCGGCACCGGACCTGGCCCACATGCGCGAAGTGCCCTGGGTGATTTCGGTGATAGCGCGTACGCCGTCCCATTTGAACTCATACGCCCACCCGGAACCGGCTGGGAGCCGCTCCCCGGTGGTAGCGAGCATGGGTTTCAGCGGCGTACCAGCCACAAACTCACCTTAGATCCACTCCGAAGCCCTCGCGTCCCGTTCGACGCGGTGCGATCCTGGTTGGGACCGGGCTGTGCCATCAGGATGCGCGGCGGGGGTTCCGGGCAGTTCAGCGCGGGTGAGGGAGCCAGGATGCGAGCAATCTGGAAAGGCGCGGTTTCGTTCGGCCTCGTATCGATCGCCGTGAAGCTTTATTCGGCGACCGAAGAGAAGGATATCCGTTTTCACCAGGTTCATAGGGAAGACGGCGGCCGCATCCGATACAAGCGCACCTGCTCGATCTGCGGCGAAGAGGTCACCTACGACGACATCGCCAAGGGGTACGACATCGGCGGCGGCGAGATGGTCATCCTCACCGACGAAGACTTCGCCGACCTCCCGCTGAGCACCTCGCACGCGATCGACGTGCTGGAGTTCGTGCCGGCCGACCAGGTCGACCCGATCCTGTACAACAAGGCGTACTTCATGGAGCCCGAGGGCGCGGCCACGAAGCCTTACGTGCTGCTCCGCGACGCCCTCGGCGACGCCGACCGGGTCGCGATCGTCAAGGTGGCGCTCCGCCAGCGCGAGCAGCTCGCCACGCTGCGGGTGCGCGAGGGCGTGCTGCTGCTCAACACGATGCTGTGGCCCGACGAGATCCGAAAGCCCGACTTCAACTTCCTCGACGAAGACATCGAGGTGCGCCCGCCGGAGCTGGCCATGGCCGGCTCGCTGATCGACTCCATGGCCGGCGACTTCGACCCGGAGGACTTCAAGGACAACTACCGCGAGGCGCTCCAGGAGGTCATCGACGCCAAGGTCGAGGGCCGCGAGGTCGTGCAGCCGGAAGAGGTCGAGGAGGCCCCGGCCGCCGCGGTCGACCTGATGGCCGCGCTGAAGGCCTCCGTCGACCGGGCCCGGGCGGCCCGCGGCGAGGAGGGCGGCGAGCCCACGCCGATCTCGTCGGCACGGTCGGCCAAGAAGGCGGAGCCGGCGAAGAAGGCACCCGCCAAGAAGGCGGAGCCGGCTAAGAAGGCGGCCGCGAAGAAGGCCGAGCCGGCCAAGAAGGCAGCGGCGAAGAAGACCCCGGCCAAGAAGGCACCCGCCAAGAAGACCGCGGCCCGCAAGTCCGCCTGACGGTCAGCGTTGATCCAGGGGGTTGGTCTTGACACTCCTTTCGCCAGCATCTTTCGACGACACCGGCCGGCACGGACGAGGCACGCGAGACGACCAGCACCTACGATCGTGAACATGGACGGGGCGATGATCGAACGGGCGGCGCTAATCGCCCTGCTACGACGCTCCGGCACAAGCTGGTCGGAGATCGCCCTTAGCATCCAGGAGATCGGCAGCGCCGCCACCGTCCTCGATCGCACCGTCGGCCAGCGCGACACCCTCTTCCCAGAGACCGACACAGCCGCAGGACTCATCGCGGACGCCGCTGAGGAGATCACCGGCTGGCGAGCCGAGGGCATCGGTGTACACGCCTTCTTCGACAGCACATACCCGGCTCAACTGCTCGGCATCAGGGAGATGCCCCCACTGCTCTTCACCCGCGGCGACCTACGCGTCCGCGACCGCGCGGTCGCGGTTGTCGGCAGCCGCAGCGCTACCGATGAAGGGCTGCGCATCTCCCGCGCCGTTTCGACATCCCTGGCCAACCGAGGAGTGACTGTCGCCAGCGGGCTGGCCAAGGGCATCGACACCGCGGCCCACACGGCGGCGCTCGAGGCCGGGGGACGCACGGTGGCTGTCATCGGGACCGGCATCCAGCGCTATTACCCAGCCGCCAACCGACAACTCCAAGACCAGATCAGCGACGTCGGCCTGGTCCTGAGTCAGTTCTGGCCCGACGCTGCCCCTAGTAAGCAGAGCTTTCCCATGCGCAACGCGGTGATGAGCGGCTATGCCGCTGCGACCGTTGTCGTCGAGGCTGGTGAGAAGAGCGGGGCCCGCATCCAGGCCCGCCTCGCTCTCCACCACGGTCGCCCTGTCGTCCTCACCAGCCAGGTCATGCAGTGCGACTGGGCCAAGGCATTCGCGGAGAACCCCGGCGTTTACGTGGCGCGCGGCACAGTGGAGCTGCTAGACGCTATCGACGACATTCTCAGCCGCCTACCCACCGAAGCCGGGCTGGAGAACTTCCCTGACCTCGCCATCCTCTGACGAGCGCTGGACCGCCATCCGCCGGTATGTCGAGGTGCAGCGCAACTATCTGCGTAACCCTCTGCCGCCGTACCCCTGGATCTGCCCAACGTGCCGCGGTGTCCGCACCGAGGGCTATCCACTGTGCTTCCGCTGCCAGTCCCACCGTGACCACTCCGACGGCGGGCTCGCCGATCTGGTCGTACCGATCTCCTACTCCCCACGCAAGGGCCAGCATCACCACAACCTACGCACGTACAAAGGCACGGCCCCGTCCGAGCAGGCACGCTGGAGTCTGCTCGCCGTTCTGCTGCTCTTCCTGCACGACCACCTCGCTTGTATCGCGAAGCGGACCGGGGCCACACCAACGCACGTAACAACGGTCCCCAGCACTCGCGGCCGGCCCGGTCAGCATCCGCTCGCTTCGCTGATCGGTTCTCGGCTCGACTTGCCTTGGATCGCCTGTGCCGCCAATTCCGAGTACGGTCCCGATGACCGAGAGTTTCACCCTGACTGGTTCGCCCCGACGCTGGGCGACGGGCCGGTCCACGCATTGATCCTGGATGACACGTGGACTACTGGCGCGCGGGCCCAGTCGCTGGCTTACGCGCTCAAGAGCGCCGGTGCCGCTACGGTCGCTACCGTCGTCCTGGGCCGGCATGTCGACCCCGACTATCCGCCGTCAAAGCGGCTCTTGAGCGCGATCGCCACCCCGGTCTTCGACACCGTCCACTGCTCGGTAGAGGACGACGGCACGCAGGTCCTGTGACGTCAGCGCACCTCGGTGACGTCGAGGGCGCCGTCGGCGTAGTTGGCGCGGACGCGCTTCTTGTCGAACTTGCCGACGCTCGTCTTCGGCACCGCCTCGATAAAGGCCCACCGCTCGGGGAGCTGCCACTTGGCGACCCGCTCGCCGAGGAAGTCACGCAGCTCCTCGGCGCTGACCGTCGTGCCCTCCTTCAGCACGACGGTGGCCAGCGGGCGCTCGTCCCAGCGCTCGTCGGGCACGCCGACCACGCACGCCTCCAGCACGGCGGGGTGGGCCATCAGCGCGTTTTCCAGCTCGACCGACGAGATCCACTCCCCGCCGGACTTGATCACGTCTTTGGCGCGGTCGGTGAGGATGATGAAGCCGTCCGTGGAGAGGGTGCCGACGTCGCCGGTGCGCAGCCAGCCGTCGCGGAACTTGTCCGGGTCGGGCACGTCCTCCCCGAGGTACCGCGAGGTCGTCCACGGCCCGCGGACCTCGAGCTCACCCACGGACTTGCCGTCGGCGGGCATCTGCTCACCCAGCGGGCCCACGATGCGGGCGGCGACGCCGGCGGGCACGCGGCCCTGCGTGAGCCGGTATGCCCAGGCGTCGTCACCGGTCGCGCCGGCCGGCGCGCGGGAGACCGAGCCGAGCGGGGACATCTCGGTCATGCCCCAGGCGTGGATGATCTCGATGCCGTAGCGCTCCCGGAACGCGGCCATCAGCGCCGGCGGGCAGGCCGACCCACCGACGATCGCCTCTTTGAGCGAGGAGACGTCGACCTCGTTGCTGTCCAGATAGGACAGCACGTCGGTCCAGATGGTCGGCACGGCGCCGGCCTTGGTGGGGCGCTCCGCCGCGATCATCTGGGCGATCGGTCCACCTTGGAGGAAGCGGTCGGGCATCAAGAGCGAGGCGCCGGACATGAAGGCGGCGTACGGGATCCCCCACGACATCGCGTGAAACATCGGCACGATCGCGAGCTCGCGGTCGGCCGGGCTGAGCCCGAAACCCTCGGGTGAGTTGACCTGCATCGAGTGCAGCCAGATGGAGCGGTGCGAGTAGGCCACGCCCTTCGGGTTGCCGGTCGTGCCCGAGGTGTAGCAGAGCGCGGCGGCGTCCCGCTCGTCGAGCGTGGGCCAGTCGAAACGCTCCGGCTTGTCGCGTAGCAGGTCATCCCACCGGTGTATCGACACGCGGTCACCCAGCGGCGCGGCGTCTCCCCCGCCGACCACCACCACGTGCTCCACAGTGGACATCGTGGGCAGCACCTTGGCCAGCAGCGGGATCAGCGTGCTGTCGACGATGACGACGCGATCCTCGGCGTGGTTGGCGATGTAGGTGACCTGGTCCGGAAACAGCCTCAGGTTGAGCGTGTGCAGCACCGCGCCCATGCTCGGCACGCCGAGGTAGACGACGAGGTGCTCGGCGTTGTTCCACATGAAGGTGGCCACCCGCTGGTCGCCGGTCACGCCCAGGTCGTCGCGGAGGGCGTGCGCGAGCTGGGCGGCCTTGGCACCCACCTCGGCGTACGTCATGCGGCTGCTGCCGTCGCCGGTCCAGGTGACGACGTCGGCGCTGCCGTGCACGGTGCTCCCGTGCTCGAGGATCCGGGAGACGAGGAGTGGGGCGTCCATCATCGTGCTGCGCATGCTCCGAATGTAGTGGCCTGGATCACAACAACGGAAGAGATCAGGGCGGGCTCTAGGATCGGCCCGTGGCGAGCATTCCCTGGGCGGAGTCCTACCTCGGCCAACTGCGCGCGCTCGCCGGCGACCGCACTCTGCTGTTCGTCGGCGCGCGCGGCATCGTGTTCGACGACCAAGGCCGCGTGCTGCTGATCAGGCGGCGCGACAACGGCATCTGGGCGGTCCCGGCGGGTGCCATGGAGCTGGGCGAGTCGATCGCCGACTGCGCGGTGCGGGAGGTGTACGAGGAGACCGGCCTCCGGGCGGCCGAGGTCACCCCGTTCGCCTTCTACACCGGCCCGGCGTACACGTTCACGAACATGTACGGGGACACGTACCAGCTCTTCGTGACCGCGTTTCGCGTCGACCGGTGGGCGGGGCAGCTGACCCGGGTGACCGACGAGACCATCGACGCCGGCTTCTTCCACCCCGACGAGATGCCCGCGACGCTGTCCCGCAGCGTGTACGAGTCGCTCGCCGACCTCGCCGCCTTCGAGCGCACGGGGCAGATGGTGCTGAAGTAGCGCCTCAGATCAGCGTCTGGGCGCGGGCCTCCGCGTCGGTGGCGCTCTCCTCGTCGGTGGTGGGCGCGGCGCCGCGCAGCTCGCGGTCGGGCAGGGCGAGTGTCACCGCGACCGCCAGGATCGCGACGAGCCCGGCGATCAGGAAGACCACGTGCAGCGCGTCCACGAACGCGAACTGGATCGCCTCCCGCAGCGGCTCCGGCAGCGCCCGGATCACGGCGGGCTCGTTGATCGAGAAGTTCGCCGCGCCACCCGACGCCTGGAACTGCGCCGCCTGCTCCGGCGTGAGCTGGCTGACCGCGCCCGGCAGCCGCTCGCCCAGCTCCGCGCTGAGCCCCGTGGAGAGGACGGCGCCGAGGATCGCCACGCCGAAGGAGCCGCCCAGCGAGCGGAAGAACGTGGCGGCCGACGTACCGGCGCCGAGGTCACGCAGCTCTACCGCGTTCTGCACGGCCAGCACGAGCGACTGCATGCACAGGCCGAGGCCGACGCCGATCACCACCATGTAGGCGAAGGCCAGCCACAGCGACGTGTGCATGTGCAGCTGGGTGAAGAGCAGCATGCCCGCGGTCAGCACGGCCGAGCCGGCGACGGGGAACCACTTATACCGGCCGATCCGGCTCATCGCCCGCCCGGAGAGCACCGAGGTGACGATCACGCCGGCCATCATCGGCAGCATCAGCAGGCCGCTGCGGGTGGGCGTGGCGCCCTTGACGATCTGCAGGTACAGCGGGATGAAGATGATCGACCCGAACATCACCAGGCCGAGTACGAAGCCGGCCCCGTTGGCCAGCGCGAAGGTGCGGCGGCGGAAGAGCTTGAGCGGCAGGAGTGCGGGCGGCGCTGAAACGGGATCAACCGCATCACGTGGTAGCAAACCACGATGGCCAGGACGCCGAGCGGCACGTTGATGTAGAAGATCCACCGCCAGTCGTGCTCGGCGAAGTACCCGCCCACCAGCGGCCCGGCGACCGAGGCCACCCCGAAGACCGCCCCGAAGAGGCCCTGGTAGCGGCCACGCTCGCGGGGCGAGACCACGTCCGAGATGATCGTGAACGCGAGCGTCATGAGCCCGCCCGCGCCGAGCCCCTGGATGCCCCGCGTGATGATCAGCTGGGTCATGTCCTGGGGTCGGAGATCTTGCCGTAGAGCGGCGTCGACGCGGTGGACGCCAGCAGATACGCGGTGACCACCCACGAGTAGTGGTCGATGCCCCCGAGCTCGCCGACGATCGTCGGCAGCGCCGTGCCCACGATGGTCTGATCCAGCGCCGCCAGCAGCATGCCGGTCATCAGGCCGGCCATGAGGAGGAGAATCTGCTGGTGGCTGAGGTGCGGCCTGGTCTCGTCGGCGCTGGTCACGGTTCCAGTCTTGACCCGTTTGCGGCCGATGCAACCTGATTGGCGCTAAACGTGACCGACGAGACCGGCCGCGCTCGTCAGTGCTTACCCTCGGCGATCTCCTCGATCATCTTGTCGCAGAAGGCGGGCAGGTCGTCGGGCTTTCGGCTGGTCACCAGGCCGTTGTCGACGTGCACTTCCTCGTCGACCCAGTTGGCACCGGCGTTGCTCAGGTCGGTGCGGAGGCTGGGCCACGAGGTGACGGTGCGACCGTCCAGCACGCCGGCCTCGATCAGCGTCCAGGGGGCGTGACAGATCGCGGCGACCGGCTTGTGCGCGTCGAAGAACGACTTCACGAACTGGACCACGTCGGGGTGCGTACGCAGCGCGTCGGGGTTGGCCACGCCGCCGGGGAGCACCAGTGCGTCGTACTCGTCCGGGTTCGCGTCGGACACCGTCCGGTCCACCGGGTAGGTCCCTGACTTGTCCAGATGCTGGAACGCCTGGATCTGACCCGGCTCGATGGAGATCAGCTCGGGCCGGCCGCCGGCCCGCTCGACCGCCTCGCGCGGCTGGGTGTACTCGACCTCCTCCACCCCGTCGGTGGCGAGAAGGGCGACCCGCTTGCCCTGCAGTGTCGTAGGCATTTCTTACGACCTCCTCTCCTCATTGCTCCTTCCCAGGTGAGGACGAGGCAAACTCCTGCGCCGCCAGGCTCGCGTGTAGACGATCTATTTCGAGCTTGGGCCACGGCCGCCAAGGGCGCGGATGCTGTCGAGCTGGGCGCAACAATGCGCCCAGCTCGACAGGCGACAAGAGAGGTAACCGTGACCACCGAGGACGGTGAGGCCGCGGGAGCAGCGGTCTGGACCACGGCGGACGTCGCGGTAGCCCAGAAATATCTCTTGAAATGGATCGTCTAGCTGTTTGGGTCGGCCGGGGCTGGTCGGGGGCGCCGCCGGTCCGGCGGGAAGATGACGTCGGTGGGCAGGTCGTCGACGGGCTCGGCGCCGATCCGAAACTCACGGACCATCGAGGTGCCCAGCCAGGCACCGTATCCGCCGATCGCGAGGGCGAGCAGCTCGACCAGGAAGATCCCCCCGGTCGGGGCGCCGGCCTGGTCTTCGACCCGCACCAGGCACACGATCGCGAAGAGCGCGACCATGCCGAGGTTGACCAGCTCATAGGCGACGACCCGCCGCTTGCCCGCGCCGGCCGGCACGTCCCACAGGTCGATCATCCCGGCCCCCACGGCCAGGATGGCGGCGAAGAGGCCCGCGACCAGCGTCCAGTAGCCCACCTGGCCGAGATAGTCCAGCCCGACCAGCGCGCCGAAGTCGAAGAGGACCGCGCACACGATCAGCCCGAGGGGGAGGGTCATCATCAGCGGATGCACCGGATGACCGGAGATGTTTAGCCGTGTCTGCATGATGGCCGCACTTCCGACTGGGTAGGCGCTGTCAAAAACGTCGCTGCGGTACCCGGATAGCTGTCCACCAAACATACGCGCCAAGCAGCCATCCGGCCCCGCCTCGACCACTGGCGATCGCCCTTACGGTGCGAAGTGAGCGGTCGATCGCCTAGCGGATCACGATGGGGTCTTCGGCAAGGCGTACCGTCAGCGGCTCTTTGGGCACGACCCACGGTGTGCCTGGAGCGCCGCCCGGGTTGGCCTGCCAGCCACGGCAGACGTGGTCGATCGCGACCGGGTAGATCGTGAGGGTGCCGTCGGTGGCGATGTGCATGCGGAGGAAGCTCTTGGCGTCTTCGATGCCCTGGCCGGCGAAAAGCTCGTTCAGGTTGACCCCGAACGTGCCGGCCAGCAGCAGATACCCGGCCACCAGCAGGCTCGCCACATAGCCCACGATCGGGCCGTAGATGAGCGCGGCGGCGACCGGGGGCAGGGGCCAGGGCCAGTCGACGAAGGGCAACTGCAGCCACGCCCAGGTGCCGGCGACGGCCAGCCCCACGTGGGCCAGCCCGTGGCCCCCGCCGAGCAGCCACTGCGGCAGTCGGCCCTGGCTGCGGGCGGTGGGCGGTTTGGCGAAGAGCACCGCGCCGCCGATCGTGACCAGCAGCATGATGGCCAGCGGGATGCTGAAGAGCCGGGTCTCGCTGGCGTCGTTGCGGTGCACGACGCCGACCATCGGGAGCATCAGCAGCGTGTGCAGCAGGCCGAGCATGATCGCGAAGCCCGGGTTGCGGAATGGCAGCCGGCGGAAGATGCCCCACCCGAAGCGGCGGGAGCGCTCGGGCTCGGGGTAGGTGCCGGCCAGGTCGTACGACAGGCTGCGGCTGGACCGGCGGGCCAGCGTGTCGGTGGGCGGCACCGAGATGCGCTGGGGCAGCTTGTGCGTCGGGAAGAGGTAGGCGCCGCCGCCGCCACACGTGACGAGCTGCCGGTCGTCGTTCGCGTAGCGGGCGTAGTGATGCAGGTCACCCGCGATGATCAGTGGGACGCGGGCGCCGGTGGGCGCGATCACCGTGCGGATGAAGTAGTCGACCGCGTCGTACGCCTCCGGGTTGTCCACCGCCTTGACCCAGGTCGGCGCGGGCACCACCAGCACCACCCGGTCGTCGGGCCCCAGGTGGCGGGCGGCCTCCTCGAAGTAGATCAGCTGTGGGTCGTCGAGATATGCCCCGAACTGCTCGTCGATCCCGAAGAGCCACCAGTTGGCGGGCAGCTCGGTGGCGAAGTAGGACCTGTTCTGCTCGGTGCGCCACCCGCCGATCGAGCCGTCCTTGCGCCGCGCGAAGAGCCGCAGGAAGGCGGTCAGCCCGTCGTACCAGTCGTGGTTGCCGGCGATCGCGAAGAGCGTGGGCTGCGGCCCGGCGACCGGCGGCGCGGGCAGCGCGGCCTGGTAGGGGCCCTTGCACCGGTCTTCGTAGGCGACGCCGCTCGCGGTGGGATAGACCTGGTCACCGCCCATGACCAGCACCTGGCCGCGGGGCAGTCGCCGCTCGCCGAGGTCGAGCTCCGGCTGGGCCATCAGGTACGCCACGGAGTACGTCGCGTCGAAGCCGTCGCCGAGGTCGGCCACGTAGTCCATCCACAGCTCGCCATCGACGCCCTGCTGGCGGTAGATCCGGCCGGGCAGCGCGTTTTGCAGCTCGCGCTTGTCGAGATAGGCGCCGAAGAGGATGGCCAGCAGCGTGCGGAGGCCGGTGCTGAGCAGGAGCAACGGCGCCAGCCAGGGCACCCGTTTGCGCGGTGTGAACCCGAGCTCGAGAGGGTCGAGGGTGCGCGGGCGCTGGGGTGCCGTCTGTTGGGCTTCGCTCACCGCCCGCAGCCTAGTGGCGGCAAGTGTCTATGCGCTGCCCCCAAGTAGCCGAAGGTAGCCGAAACGGGGGAACCGGTGCGGCTCGGCCGGCGGCGTGCCGTACACTTGACCACCGTTGCCGCCTTAGCTCAGTCGGCAGAGCGATTCACTCGTAATGAATAGGTCAACGGTTCGATTCCGTTAGGCGGCTCGGCAACGACAAAGGCCCAGGTCTGAGGACCCGGGCCTTTGAGCGTCTTTCAGCCGCCGTAGGCCTCGTCGTGTGCTTTGCGCGGGCCGCAGACCGACGCCCGGCTGCACATGCACCGCGAGCCGTCCGCGTCCATGCGCACCACGACCGAGTCGCGCGGCACGCTGTGCGCGACCACCCGGCCGTCTCCCTCCGGTGTGGACACTCGGCTGCCCACGCCCGGCGCCGAAGCCTGGAACTTCTGGTAGAGCGGGTGCTCGTACTTGAGGCAGCACATCAGCCGCCCACACGCGCCGGAGATGCGCAGCGGGTTGAGCGGCAGGTCCTGGTCTTTGGCCATCCTGATGGTCACCGGCTCGAAGTCGGTCAGGAACGTGGCGCAGCACAGGTCGCGCCCGCACGAGCCGATGCCGCCCTGCACGCGCGCGGAGTCGCGGGCGGAGAGCTGGCGCAGCTCGACCCGGCACCGCAGCGTGGCGCCCAGGTCGCGGACCAGCGAGCGGAAGTCGACGCGGTGCGGAGCGGTGAAGTAGATCGTGGTGCGCGCGCCGTTGGCCCCGCCGCCGGACTCCTGCACGTGGTCGACGGCCACGACCTTCATAGGCAGGTCGTGCTCGCGGATGAGCCGCTTGGCGGCCACCTTGGCCTCGGCCTTGCGCTTGCGCTGGGTCTCGTCGCGGCGCAGGTCGCGCTCGGTGGCGATGCCGGCCAGCTTGGGAAAGCCCTCGGTCTCCTCGCTGACCCACTGCGGCGCCCACACGCACTCGGCCACCTCGGTGCCGTCGTCGGTGGGCACCAGCACGCGGTCGCCGACCTGCGGGCGAAGCTCGCCGGGGTCGAGGTAGTAGAGCCGGCCGTACCGGTTGAAGCTCACCGCACAGAGCATCCCCATGGGGCCCACACTACGGCGCCATACGACCTCGGTTGAAGGACAACCATTCGGACGATCCGCCCCTGTCCTTAGGAACCGGACCTATCGCCGCGCCGCAACCGCGTTCGGAAAGCCTTCGTTGGGCTCCCGCGTACGCCCCCGACTGCCGGAGGTCGCCCCATGACGCTGTCCAGGATCGCCGCCATCGCCGTCGCCGGCGCGCTCACCGCCGGGCCGGCGCCCGCCGTCGCGGCTCCGGCCTGCCAGAGCCCCATCGGGTACGCGGCCGGCGCGGGCGCCGAGGTGATGGCGCTCAGCGGGCTCGACCTGCGCCCGCTGGGCCTGCCCGTCGGACCGGTCACCGACTTCCGGCTCGGCTCGACCCGCTCGGCCATGGACGCCGAGGCCGGCCCGGTCAAGGCGGCCGCGGCGGCGCGCTACCTCGACGCGACGATCGCCGGCGCCGACCTGCCCGCCGGCCCGCTCTCCCGGTCGGCCTACCAGAAGGCGCCGCCCCGCAACGCCGATGCGGTGACCGTGAGCGCCGCCCGCAGGGACCTGGGCGTCGCCTCGGCGGGGGCGGCGGACCTGTCGGCGTACGCGACCTGGCATGCCGGTCTCGCCTGCGGCGCGAAGCCCGTGGAGGCGACGCGCACCACCGCCACCGTCGCGGGCGCGGACGTGCTGGCTGGGCCGGGTGGAGTCGCGCTGGTGCGGATACCGGCCGCGCTGCGCGCCAGTACGGCCACCGGGCTGCACGCGGGGGGCAGCCCGGTGGCCACGGCCTCGGCGGGGCTGGCCGAGGCACGACTCTTCGCCGCCACCCCCGCCCAGGTGAGCGTGAAGGTGATCCGGCCGGCGGAACTCACCGTGGGCCGGGACGTCGCGTACCGGGCACCGATCGTCGAGGTGGTGGCACCGGGCATCGGCACGCGCCGGCTGGACGCGCCCGGTCAGGTGCTCGACGTGCCGCTGGGCGGGCTGGACGACACGATCGGCGCGCTGGAGCCCGAGCGGCTGCGCGGCGTGACCGGCCGGGGCGACAAGGGCCCGCTCGACCTGCCGGGCCTCCCCGCCCTCCCCGGACTGCCCGGTGGCGGCGGGCTGCCCGTGATCGGCGCGGAGAGTTCACTGCTGCGGGTGACCGTGGGCATGCTCCAGAAGGACGTCACCGCCGAGTCGGCGCGGGCCGAGGCCACGACCGTGCGCCTGCAGGTGGCCACCCGGCCGCCGGACGAGGACACCGCCAGCGTCCTGGACATGCACCTCGGCCGGCTCGACGCGCTCGTGCTGGCGCCCCGCCCACGATCCGCCATGCCGCCGCTCGGCAGCGGTGGCGGACTGCCCGTGACCGGCGCGAACGCCGCCTGGACCGCGGCCACCGGTGCACTATTGATCGTGGTCGGAATGGCGGCCGTCGTAGCCACTCGGCGCCGCCGCGCCACGGTTCGTCCCATTCACGATCGCCCTTACGGATGATTCCACCAAGGCACCCACGACAAAAGGTCGGACATCGGCGTTGAGTGGGATGTCCACAGACCTGCGGGGGGTGCAGGAAAGGGCCACGGCGTCGCAGCCGGAGCAGTGGGAGAGCGCCAACTGCTCCAGAGCGCGACGCCGTTGCCATTGGCGGCAATCTATGGCAAATCAGGCTCGCGTCGTCGGCCCGAACGCCACCGGCCCGGTGTCCGGCGGCCGGTAGGGCAGCTCCGCCAGGTCGACCTGCCAGCGGCGCAGGAGCGCCTCGGCCCGCTCGCACGCCACGTCGACCGCGCCCAGCACGCGGGCCCCGATCTCGGCCGCGGCGACGGTCGCGGGCACACCCAGCGGCTCGACGGTGACGGTGACCGCCTCCCGCGAGCCCAGCACCGCGGCCAGCTGGCGGGCCAGCTCCACCCGGCTCTGCTCAATCCACTCGGCCACGGCGGCCGAGTATCCCTCCGTGGCGGCGAGCTTGCCGGCCATCTCACCGAGGTGGGTGGAGAGGGCCGCCCGATGCGCCCCGAAGACCTCCGCACCCGCCCCCTCCCAGGAGCCGGAGTCAGCGATCGTCTCGCCCCTCTCCTCGTACACCTGGATGAGGCCGTGCAAAGACGGGCCGGCGGCGGCCAGCGGCGCGGGACGGAGCCCGGCGATGGTGCTGGTCGCGGCACCCGGGAGGGCGCCAAGGCGGCGCAGGAGGGGCCAGATCGGGTGACCACCGGGGGCGCCGCCCGCGGTGAGCGTGCTGTCGACGCGGTCGAGCAGCGCGGTGGCCGAGCCGGCCAGCTGGTCGAGCGCGTCCATCACACCTCCCCGGTGCGGCCGCGGGCGGTCTCGTCTACATCGGAGTAGTCGACGGCGGTGGCGCGCAGCGCGCCGGCCACGTCGGCGAGCCGGTCGCTGGCGGCGGCGGCCTCCCGGCCACGCGCGCCGAACGCGTCGAGCCACTGGTGGTGCAGCGCGCGCCCCAACTCGCCAAGGCGCCCCGGCCCGCCGGCACCGAACGACGAAGCCGGCGGCTCCAGGTGGGATAGTCGCCGACCGGCGGCGGTGAGCGCGATGGCCGCCTCGTCGAAGCCGGCCGCGAGGTCACGCAGGGTCTCCATCTCAGACCTCCCGCAATGACCGGTAGCCGGCGAACATCTCGGCGTGCAGCTTTTCCCGGGCCCACCGCGCGGCGTCGGTGGCCGCGGTCACCGCGGCCTGGATCGACTGGGACAGCTCGGCATTGCTGCGACCGTGGAGCGCGCCGGTAATGCGCACGTCGGTGATCGCACCGGCGGCCGTCACGACGAGCTCGACCAGCCCGTCGGGCGAATGGACGGTCACCTTCAAACCGCGGGATGCCTGCTCGAACTCAGCTTGAAGCGCTTCGATGCGGCGATAGCGCTCAACAGCCTGCTCGATCCAGCCTTCGTCAATCTCACGCCCCATGTGTGCAGGACCTTTCACCTGACGTGGCAACCCGATCTCAGACCGTACCGGCCGAGGGCGGCCGGCCGCTGCCCGTGAATGCGCTATTCGCAGGTCTTTGTGGGGTGAACCTCAGCCTCGCCAGAGAGCGAGCATCATCGACTCGACGGCGATGCGCGGCTTTACGTTCGCCTCGATCGCGTCGCGGCAGGCGAGGATCGCCTCGACGCGGCGCAGCGTGCTCTCCGCCGTCCACCGCTCGGCGGCGGCGGACGCGAGCGGCGCGGTGTCGGTGTGCACCGGCGACACCGGCGCGCCCAGCTTGACCGCGAGCACGTCGCGGTAGAAGCCGACGAGGTCGACCAGCGCGCGGTCGAGCGCGTCGCGCTGGGCGCGGGTGGCCCGAGACTTCTGGCGGCGTTCGAGGTCTTTGAGCTGGCCCGCGGCACCCCGGATCGCGCTCGAGGCGCCCCGGCCGGTGCCCCCCGCGCCGAGCGCGGTCTCCAGCGCGGCCCGCTCCGTCGTGTCGGTCTCGGCGACCGCCGCTTCCGCCTCCGCCTCGGCCGCCTCGATCAGTGCGGACGCCGCGTCGAAGCATGCGCCGACGCCGGTCAGCCGCCGCGGCACGGCCAGCACCGCCTCGCGCCGCTTGCGCGCCTCCGGGTCACGGGCCAGGCGCTTCGCCCGCCCCACGTGCCCCTGCGCGGCCGCCGCGGCCCACAGGGCCACGTCTTCGGCGATGCCGTCGCGGGAGGCCAGCACCGTCGCGACCGCCGTGGCCGAGGGCTGCCCCAGTGGTACGACCCGGCAGCGCGACCGGATCGTCACCGAGATGTCGTCGGGGTGGGTCGAGGGCGTGCAGAGCAGGAAGACCGTGCGCGGCGGCGGCTCCTCGATGGCCTTGAGCAGCGCGTTGCCGGCCTGCTCGGTGAGCCGGTCGGCGTCTTCGATCACCAGCACCTGCCACCGGCCGCTGGACGGGGTGCTCGCCGCCCGCAGCACCAGCGCGCGCATCTCGCCGACCCCGATCGAGAGCCCTTCCGGCACGACCAGGCGCACGTCGGAATGCGTGCCGGCGAGCGTGGTGTGGCAGCCGTGGCACTCGCCGCAGCCCGTGCCGAACTCGCACTGGAGGGCCGCCGCGAACGCGCGCGCGGCCACCGAGCGGCCCGAGCCGGGTGGACCGGTGAAGATCCAGGCGTGGGTCATGCCGCCGCCGGCGCCTCCACTCAGGACACTGGCACCGGCCGCCGCCGCCCGGCGCAGCGTCTCGACCGCCTCGTCCTGCCCGACCAGGTCCGCGAACACATCGCTCACAGCGCCCTCCGCTCCAGGTCGGCCTCGGCGACGGTGTTGAGCGCCTCGGCGACCTCGTGGGCCGGCGGCTCCTCCGGGAGCATCTCGCCGACCCGCTCCACCACCGCGCTGGTGATCTCGTCGAGCGGGCGGGTGGCGTCGAGCACCAGATACCGCTTGGGATCGGCGGCGGCCAGGTCGAGAAACGCGTAGCGCACGCGCTCGTGGAACGAGACCGACTCGCTCTCCAGCCGGTCGGCGGCCCCCCGCCGGGCCGCCCGCGCCAGCCCCACCTCGGGCGGCAGGTCGAGCAGCACCACCAGGTCGGGCCGGAGCCCACCGGTGGCCCAGGAAGACAGCCAGGAGACCTCGTCGACCGGGAGCGTGCGGCCGGCGCCCTGGTAGGCGAGGGAGGAGTCGACGTACCGATCGCTGATCACCACCGCGCCCCGGGACAGCGCGGGGCGCACGACGGTGGCCACATGATCGGCCCGGTCGGCGGCGTAGAGCAGCGCCTCGGCCCGGGGTGAGAGCACCGACTGCTTGCCGAGCACCAGGCTGCGGATGCGCTGCCCGACCTCGGTCGCCCCGGGCTCGCGGGTGACCACCACCTCGCGATGATCCGCCCGCAACGCCTCGGCGAGCGCGTTGACCTGTGTGGACTTGCCGGCACCCTCGCCGCCCTCGAAGACCACGAACGTGCCCCGCCCGACCAGCCTCTCCCCGGCCGACAGCGGGCGTCCCCGCATCGAGCCCCAGAGGTCGGGCAGCACCGGCACACCCGGCTTGTCGTCCATCTGGCGAAACGCGCTGATGCCGGTGAGGATGCTGGCGATGCCCGCCGCGAGCAGCAGCAGGCGGGTGGAGGAGATCGAGATGCCCAGGTCGGCGATGGTGATCTGGCGCGAGCCACCGAGGCCGACCAGGCTGGACGAGAGCGCGATCGCGAGCATCAGCACCACGCGGACCGCGGTCTGCACGAACGCGAAGACCCGGCCCCGCACCTCGTCGCCCACCTCGCCGCCGAGCAGCGTGACGCCGGAGAGGAACGCCATGCCGGCGCCCGCGCCCACCAGCAGCGCGCCGAAGACCGCCATGGCGAGGTGGATCGCGACGGCGAGCAGGAGCACCGAGGCGCCGGCCAGCACGATGCTCATGCCGAACCAGCGCCGCCGGGAAAGGTCGCGCACCACCGTCGGGCCCAGGCCGATGCCGACCCCCAGCCCCACGAAGAGCGTGCCGAAGAGCAGGTAGAAGGCGGCGTCTCCGGCGTTGAGCGAGCGGGCGAAGAACTGCGCCGTGCCGATGACGATGCCGGCGCCGGCGAACGCGCCGAGGATGCCGAAAACCAGGCCGCGGACGAGGGGGGTGCGACCGACGTACTTCCAGCCTTCGAGGAACTGCCGCAGCATGCCCTGCCCGTGCTCGCGGGCGCCGTGGGCGCGGCCGCTGATCTCCTTGATGCCGAAGAAGACCACCAGCGCCATCGCGAGGCGGGAGAGGGAGTTGAAGTAGAGCGCCAGGTTGGACGCCTCGGCCCACTCCGGCGGCGTGGTGTTGCCCGAGCGCACGATCCGGTCGAGCGCGGCGATGCCGAGGCCGGCGAGGACGGGCGTGACCCCGTAGGTGGTGATGAGCGTGAGCTGGTTGGCGATCTCCAGCCGCGAGCGCGGGATCAGGTTGGGGACCGCCGCCTCCTTGGCGGGAATCCACAGCAGCGTGATCGTCTCGATCACGAAGGTGGCGATGGCCGCCCAGCCGACCGTGATGCCCGCGTTTTCGGAGAAGAGGGCCACGATCGGGATCGACGCGAAGAACACGAAGCGCAGCAGGTCACAGATGACCATCGTGTAGCGGCGGTCGAAGCGGTCGGCCATGACGCCGGCGACCGGGCCGAGCACGAGGGCCGGCAGCAGCCGCACCGCGATGACCGAGCCGAAGGCGAGACCCTTGGCGGCGTCGCCGCTGACCTGGGCGGACGCGAACGTCGCGGTGGCCAGCAGGCCCAGCCAGTCGCCGAGCGAGGCGACGCCGGTGACCATCCAGAGCCGGCGGAACGCGCGGATCCGCAGCACCGAACGGAGCGCCTTGAACCCGGACAGCTCGACCTGGGCCGACGACGAACTCTTCGCCGACGCGCCGGAGCGGCCGGCGCCGCTACCGCTGTCGTCGCGGGGATTCGCGTCGATGGCCCTCGTCCCTCCGCGTGCGGGTATTCGCTGACACTCTAAACGCGAGGCCTGACGCCCCTGGTGGCGCGCTCGTCGGGGTGATTGATACGCGAAGGAGTTTCGCTTTACCGCCCGGAACGGTTAGCGTGCACCTGTGACGATGACCGCACGCGACGCGCTCCGCGAACGCCTCGACAAGGCGACCGCGGACCTCGACCCGCCGTTCGCGGTCGTCGATCTCGCCGCCTTCGACGCCAACGCGCGCGCCCTGGTCCGCCGCGCCGCCGGCAAGCCCCTTCGGGTGGCCAGCAAGTCGGTCCGCAGCCGCGCCCTCATCGAGCGCGCGCTCGCCATACCGGGGTGGCGCGGGGTGATGTCGTACACGCTGGCCGAGGCCATCTGGCTGGTCCGCGCCGGGATGACCCACGACGCCCTGGTGGCGTACCCGACCGCCGACCGCTCCGCGCTGGGCGAGCTCACCACGGACCCCGGCCTGGCCGCCGCGATCACCCTCATGGTCGACGGCCCCGAGCAGCTCGACCTGGTCGACTCGGTCGCCGCGCCCGGACACCGCGCCGAGGTCCGGGTCTGCCTCGACCTCGACGGCTCCTGGCGCCCGCTCGGCCTGCACGTCGGCGTGCGCCGCTCGCCGGTGCACACGGCCGCCACCGCCGGCGCCGTGGCGCGGGAGATCACGGCCCGCCACGGGTTTCGGCTGGTGGGGCTGATGGCGTACGACGCGCAGATCGCCGGCCTCGGCGACGCCCCGCCCCAGGAGACACTCCGCGGCCTCGCCATCCGGCTGATGCAGCGCCGCTCGTACCGCGACCTGCTGCGCCGCCGTGGCGCCGCGCTCGCCGCGGTGCGGGAGCACGCCGACGTGGAGCTCTTCAACAGCGGCGGCACGGGCAGCGTGGCCGCCACCGCCGCCGACCCGGCCGTGACCGAGGTGACCGCCGGATCCGGCCTGTTCGGGCCGGCGCTCTTCGACGGATACCGGGCGTGGCGCCCCGAGCCGGCAGCCTTCTTCGCGCTCGCGGTGGTCCGCCGCCCCGCGCGCGGCTTCGTGACCGTCTCCGGCGGCGGGTGGATCGCCTCCGGCGAGACGCACGCCAGCCGCCAGCCGCTGCCGTGGCTCCCGGCGGGGCTGCGACTCGTGGGCACGGAAGGGGCCGGTGAGGTGCAGACCCCGCTGCGCGGCCCGGCCACCGACGGGCTGCGGGTGGGCGACCGCGTGTGGTTTCGGCACGCCAAGGCCGGTGAGCTCTGCGAGCACGTCAACGAGCTGCATCTGGTCGACGGCGCGGAGGTGGTGGAGACGGTGCCCACCTACCGCGGCGAGGGCCGCGCTTTTCTTTGAGCTCAGGCGTCGACGTGACGGTGCAGGTACTCACGGATCAAGGCCTTCGCCTCGCCCAGCACAGTGTCGTCGCCGTCCGGGTCGCGGCGGAACGCGAGCTTGATCAGGGCGTCGGCGGCCTCGACCGCGATCTCCATCGCGAACCGCAGGCGCTGCGTCTCGGCGACCCCGAACTGCTCGACCAGCACCCGGGCGACCCGTCCGGCGATCACCGCGTTGTTGTCGCGCTCTTCGTCAAGCAGATGTACATCGACGACGTCACCAAAGTGCAAGGTGCGGAAGCCCGGGACGGAGCGATGCATCGCGATGTACTCGTCGATGGCCGCGTCGACACCCTCCCACCAGTCGGCGAACGAGCCGCCGGCCCAGCTGGCGGCGAGCCGCTCGAGGTAGGCCTCCATGTTGCGGAGCGTGAGGGCCTGGACGATCGCCCGCTTGTCCGGGAAGAACTGGTAGACCGAGCCGATGGCGACCTCGGCGCGCTCGGCGAGCAGGGTCGTGGTGAGCCCTTCGTAGCCCACCTCGTCGACGAGCTCGGCGCAGGCGTCGAGCATCCGCTGGACACGCGCCACGCTGCGACCCTGGACCGGGACGCGGCGCAGCGGCCCAGTGGTGACAGTCGCGGTAGATGTCGACACTCGTCGCCACTCCCTCTCGAGGTTTTCGACGGTGAGAACCTTACTCAAGTTAACGAGCGAGGCCGGCCCACGGATCGCTGGTGTTTACGCGGAGTGGTCGCCACTGATATGAATGTTACTCACATTAGCCGGAGGTTTGGATGGCCTCGACGACAGCCACCTGGCGCAACTGGGCCGGCAACCAGAGCGCCACACCGGTCACCGTCACACGCCCCACCAGCATCGATGAGGTTACCGCTGCCATACAAGAGGCAGGGGCGGACGGGCGCCGGGTCAAGGCGGTCGGCAGTGGGCATTCCTTCACCGATATCGCCTTGGCGGAGGACATACGACTCGACCTCTCGGGTATCGGATCCACCCTTTCGGTCGACCTCGAATCGAGGGTTGTAAGCGCGCCCGCGGCCATGCCACTGCGCGCGCTCAATGAAGCGCTCGCCACCCGCGGGCTCGCCCTGCCCAATCTCGGCGACATCGACGCGCAGACCATCGCCGGCGCCATCTCCACCGGCACCCACGGCACCGGCGCCGCCTACGGCTGCCTCTCCACCTTCGTCGTCGGCCTGACGCTGGTCACCGGCACCGGCGAGGTGATCACCTGCAGCCAGGACGAGCGCCCGGACATCTTCGCGGCCGCCCAGGTGGGGCTCGGCGCGCTCGGTGTCATCACCGAGGTCAGGCTGCGCTGCGTCGACGCCTTCGTGCTGCACGCCGACGAGCGCCCGATGCCCCTCGACGCCGTGCTGGCCGGGCTGCCCGAGCACGTCGGCGACAACGACCACTTCGAGTTCTACTGGCTGCCGTACACCGGGAGCACGCTCATCAAGCGCAACAACCGCGTGCCCGCCGACGACCGTCCACTCTCGAAGTGGCGCGCCTGGTGGGACGACGACTTCCTGCAGAACACCGTGCTCGGGAGCCTCTGCCGGGTCGGCCGCCGGATGCCCGCGCTCGTGCCGACCATCGCCCGCGCCGAGGCCCGCGTGCTCACCCCCCGCGTGTACACCGCCCGCTCCGACGCGGCCTTCGTCAGCCCTCGCCGGGTCCGCTTCACCGAGATGGAGTACGCACTGCCGCGCGCCGCGCTGCACGAGGCCTTCGCCGGGCTGCGGCGGGTGGTGGCGTCGCTGCCATTCAAGGTGCTGATCCCGGTGGAGGTGCGCTTCACCGCTCCGGACGACATCTGGCTCTCGCACGGGTATGGCCGGGAGTCCGCCTACATCGCGATCCACCAGTACGTGGGCGTGGGGTACGAGCCGTACTTCCGCGCCTTCGAGCGGGTGGCACAGGACCTGGGCGGCCGCCCGCACTGGGGCAAGCTCCACTACCGGGACGCGGAGTCGCTGCACGCCGTCTACCCCCACTTCGACGACTTTCTGGCGGTCCGCGACCAGCTGGACCCGTCCCGCCTCTTCACGAACGCCTACCTCGAGCGCGTGCTGGGCTCCTGACGCGATCAGGCGGCGAGGCTTGGATGGCGGCGCTCCCAGTCGCGGCGGACGGACTGGGGCAGCGACAGGCTGTGCCACTCGCGGCGCAGGGTCGGGATGTCGAGCCAGGTGCGAAGCTCGTCGTAGGACAGCGCCTCGCGGAGCACGATCTCGTACATCCTGCGGAGCGCGGCCGGCTTGTCGAGGTCGAACACGCGGTCGGCGTGCCAGAACATGCGGTGCGGCAGCCTCACCCGGCCCCTGACCGGCCCATGGAAGCCGGACAAGCTGTGGATGACGACGGCACGCTTGTCAGGGACGTCGCGGTCATGCACGACGCCCATCGTACACATGTTCGAACTACTCGGAAGCCTTCCGCGCGGCCGCCTTCTTCGGCGCGGCCTTCTTGGCCGCCGTCTTCTTCGCGGCCGTGGTCTTCTTCGCGGCCGTGGTCTTCTTCGCCGGTGCCGCGCCGTCCGAG
>Ga0214467_1000028_pt1 | contig 41414 bp, 27 predicted proteins | sample RVTome_8_FD_187339 | JGI IMG/M metagenome (GOLD analysis project Ga0214467, IMG submission 187339) | Soil microbial communities from uranium-contaminated site in the Upper Colorado River Basin, Wyoming, United States - RVT160D0 HiSeq ...
GGACGTGCAGGAGGTGCTCCCGCTCCGCCGGCCGCCGGTTGAGCAGGTAGGCCACGCGGCGCGCGACAGCGGGCTCGCCCGGCCGGAAGACCCCGTTGTCGATCACGAGGCGAGTCAGGTGTACCGGGATGCCTGGAAACGTGTGGCTGAGCAGCGCCTGCCCATTTTCCGAGACGGTGAGAAGCGCGGTGAGGTCGCGGACCGCCGAATACGGCGCGCCGCGCTCGGTGCTGGCGAACGGCGCGTGGTCGAACGTGTGGTAGGGCCCCTGGTCGAAGACGACCTTGCGCGGGCCGACTGGAAGCTTGTGCAGGCCCGGCCCGTAACACTCGGGCACGACCAGGACGTCGGCCGGGGACATGACGACCGCCGCGGCCGAGACGGTGGACGTCTCGTTGGCGAACCAGGTGCAGCGGAAGCCAGCCTTGTTGTGCAGCACGGCCGCGCGTACGCCGAGCGTGTTGAGCGCGTCGACATGGCGGTAGATGTTGCGCACACCACCACTTGGGCTCACCAGGTCGGGCGAAAGGTAGTAGACGGTGGGCCGGTCGGTTGACCGGTCGGTCACCCGGATGGCCGGCGGCTGGCGCCAGCGCAGATCCTGTGCGCGGCTGGCGGCATGGATCAGCTGTCGAACCTTTCCAGTGACCATCCGGCGCGCTGTCCCTTCCGACGCCATTACTGCGTGCCGGTCGATCGTACGGGAGGGTCAAGAGCAGGGCCGGCCGCATTGTCGAGATACCGACATCAGCCCAATGGTCGCTGGCCGCCCGGTGTCCGCGATCGGTAACGTGATGCCGCCGCACCAACCGGGGAGATCACGCATGGCCGCCAAAGGAGCACCGACGCTGTCCATCGGCATGCCGGTGTACAACGGTGCGAAATATCTCGAGCACACGCTGGGATGCCTGCGAAAGATGGATTTCGCGGGCGACGTGGAGGTGCTGGTCTCCGACAACGCGTCCACCGACGAGACGCCAGAGGTCATCCGGGCCGCCGCGGCGGAAGATCCTCGGATCCGGTATGTCCGGCAGAGCGCCAACCTCGGCCCGGCCGACAACTTCAACTATGTGTTCCAGCACACCACGGGCGAGTTCTTCACCTGGCTCGCCTCCGACGACCTGTTCGAGCCCAACTACCACCAGCGCATGGTGGATCTGCTGCGCAGCCGCGCCGGCACGGCTGGGGCGATGGCGCGGGTGCGCCTGGTCGACGAGCACAACCAGCTGATGGAGCACGCGGACGAGCCGTTCGACGGCGACCATCCGGACCCGATCGAGCGGTTCATCCGCTATGCGGGGTTCAACCACTTCTGCCAGTACTCGTACAGCGTCGTGCGCCGGTCCGCGATGGAGAAGACGCGGCTGCTGCTGCCGTTCTGGAGCAGTGACCGGCTCTGGTGCGCCGAGCTCGCGCTCAACGGCCTCATGCTGCGCGACCCGGAGACGCTCTTCTACGTGCGGCAGCACCGCGACCGGCTCACCCGGCGGATGGGCCGGCGGGATCGGGTGACCACCAGCTTCTACCTGACGCCCAGCGGCTCGCGGGCCGTCACCCTGCACTACGCCAAGCAGCTGCGCGAGGCGATCGAGCTGGCCGACCTCTCCGAGGCCGACAAGGCACGGGGCCGGCGGGCGCTGCGCGGCTGGGCCGTGCGCAACTCGCCGAAGCTGGCCCGCAGCGCGGGACGGGCGACCCTCGAGAAGGTGACGAAGCCGTTCTCCCGCGGCGCCTAGGCACGACGCGGCGGTTCTCGGGTCTGGCCCAGGCGCGACAGAGCGCCGCTTCGCCTACATCGGTGTGTCGATGTGTTGTCGCCCGACGCTTCGTATCTGGCGCGCTGGATGTGTGAGGCGCCACATCGCGCCGGCCATGCCGGTGAAGAGCGCCAGTAGCGTCGTGAACGTGCTGAACGCGAACGTGTCGAAGGTGCCGTGCGCCACGAGTGCTATGAGCTGCACCGCGATCAGGCACGCGCAAAGGTGTCGGTCCTCGGCCGAGGGCGTCCGGCTGATCGCGACCAGGCACAGCACGATCGCGGTCAGGTGCAGCCCGGCCAGGGCGATGACGCCGACGATGCCGCCGCCGATCATCTGATGGAGCCACTGGTTGTCGAGGATGATGTACAGCTTCGGGATGAAGGTGCCGAGGCCGCGGCCCAGGATCGGTCGCTCCGCGATGTACTGCGACACGACGCTGTAGTCATCGGTGCGGCCCTGGATGCTCGGGTCGCCGCCGAGATCCAGGAAGAGTGACCTGATGGTGCCCAGGAGTCCCGGCCGCACCACCATCATGGCAGCGATCATCCCGAATCCGAGGATGCCGAGGTTGAACCGCATCCGCCAGCTCCACGCCGGAACCATGGCCGCCATCCCGACGATCAGGGCGAGGATGCCGGTGCGCGACAGCGCGACGGGGATGGCCGCGCCGATGAGGACCGCCGCGATCAACGCGTTTTGCCGGATCGTCCGGGTACGTGCGTAGATGACCGTGTGGATGGCGAACGGGAGCATCATCGCCATCACGGTGCTGAACTCGATGTAGTGCGTCGCCGTGCTCGCCACCCGGTAGAAGCCGACGCCGCGCGCCTCAAGGCCCTCCAGGTCGGTGTGGAGGGTCAGTCCGGGGAGTGTCAGGTAGTTGGTCAGCGGGCGGCCGAGCAGCGTCTCGAGGTGGCCGATGAGGGCCATGAACGCCGCGCCCCATACGGCGGTGCGGATGACCCCGTCGAGCCGCGCGCGGTTGGGCATGAAGTCGGCGGCGGCGAGGATGATGCCCAGGAAGATCACGATGCCGATCAGCGCGGTGTCCGCGGCGTTCGCCTCGAGCTCCGCCATGCCGCGCAGGTAGCCCGCGGCGTACGACATCAGGAACGACACGAAGAAGAACATCGCCGCCCAGCGCATGGGCTGAGGACCGCGCGTGCCGATGCGGGGGTGCAGCTTCGCCAGCAGCCAGAGCCCGGTGAGGACCAGCCCGACCATGAGCGCTGGCCTGCCTACGCCGGTGAGCTGGGGCACGACCAGCGGTGTGGGCAGCACGAACGTCAGGATCAGCATGATGCTGATCACGGACGGCATGTCGATCAGCCGCCGCCGCCGCCGAGACGCGTACGTCTGTCCGGCGAGGAGCGCCGGGTCGAAGTCGTACGGGTGCTGGACGGCGGTCGTGGTCACCGCTTGCCGATCTCCGCAGCCTTCTCACCCGGCTTGGTGGACCCGGGCTTGGTGCCCCACAACGGGTTGGACAGCGGCAGGACGATCGTCGCGTCATCCGCGGGTGGCGGGGACGGCTCAGCGGGCTGCCTGACGGGCTGGGTGGCTTGGGCGTTTCCCTCGCCGTTGGACATCTGGAAGCGGAGGCCGCCAAGCGGGATGCGCTGGGTCTCGTCGCCCGAGGGGGGCGGCTTGCCGTTGGACCCGGGCTTTTCCATCGACGACCGGGTGGTGCTCGCGATCCGGGCGGAGATGCCGTCGGGGCCGGGCGTCGCCGGCGGCGGTGCCCCCGCGCCCTGCAACGGCTTCGGGCCGCGCAGGCGCCGGCCCGCCCGCCAGCGCAGCAGGGCGTCGAGGCCCACCGTGAACGCGACCGTGATGATCATGCCGATGCCGATGACCACGATGAGCGCCCGCTTGGCCTTGCTCGTCTTGGTCTCCAGGTTGTCGCCGTTGTCGAAGGGGATCGTGGTGATCTCCTCGCCCGGCTTGAGGTTGTACGCCTTCTGCTGGCGCTCGACCTCGGTGGTGACGAGCTCCTGGAGCTTTCGCGCGCTCTCCTGGGCCTTCTCCGGCCCGGAGGCGGTCACCTTGATGATGATGAGGCTGCGGAACCGGATGTCGGTGTCGGCCGACCACACCTGGGAAAAGCCGTCGGCGGCCATCTGGTCGTGCAGCCGCTTGGAGTTGAGGTAGGTCAGGGTGGCGACGGTCAGGGACTCGGTGTCCCACGGGTTGACCGTCTGGCGCTTTCCGGTGTTTGCCTCCTCGCGGACGGTCGGCGGCAGCAGCGTGACGTTGGTGGTCGCCTCGTAGTCAGGCTTGACCGTCGACGTCGTCCACAGAGCCGCGATCACCGTTACGGCGAGTATCGGAAGGGCTACATACCAACGACGGACCATGAGCTTGGTAACGTCCCAGAGATCCATGCCATCCTCATGTCGTCGGCCGTTGTGGAAGAGGTCCGCCGCAGCTCGGCCATGTCGTAGATGTCGCTTTGGTTGCTCAAGCGACGGGCGACGCTGCTCCACCTACCTTTGATGCAGCTACGAGTGTGCCCGGCTTGAGCCAGTTGGCGCAAGATTGGATCACGCTGTCAAGGTCCCTGACCTGGGAACCTGTGCCAACTGACGGATTTCTTACTCCGCGCCCGTGCCGCTGTGGTCGCCCGCTAGGTTGGCCTGGGTACGGCGACCGGCCATGATCAGGTCGACCGGCTCAAACAATAAACTACCTGGGGGTGTGATGGCCGCCGTCGCGTGCCGGTTGTGTGGAGCAGCTTTGACGGAGACATTCGTCGATCTTGGCATGTCACCGCTCTGCGAGAGTTACCTCCGCGCCGACCAGATCGACGCCCGCGAGTCGTTCTACCCATTGCACGTCCGGATCTGCGGCGAGTGCCTACTCGTCCAGTTGCCCGCTTACGTGCCGGGAGAGGACATCTTCTCGGATTACGCCTACTTCTCCTCGTACTCGGACTCATGGGTCGCCCACGCCAAGCGGTACGCGGACACCATGGTCGACTCCCTCGGACTCGGGCCGGACAGCCTGGTGACCGAGGTGGCGAGCAACGACGGCTACCTGCTGCAGCACTTCGTCGCGCGCGGCGTGCCGGTGCTGGGCGTCGAGCCGGCGGCCAACATCGCGGAGGTGGCCCGCGGCAAAGGCATCCGCACCGAGGTGCACTTCCTCGGCGCGGAGACCGGCGCCGCCCTGGCCGAGGAGTTCGGCCGCGCCGACCTGGTGGCCGGCAACAACGTGTACGCGCATGTGCCCGACCTCGTCGGCTTCACCGCCGGGCTGGCCGCACTGGTCAAGCCGACCGGCCTGGTGACGCTGGAGTTTCCGCACCTGCTGCGGCTCATCGAGCGCAACCAGTACGACACCATCTACCACGAGCACTTCCAGTACCTGTCGCTCCTGACCGCGCAGCGGGCGCTCGCCACGGCCGGGCTGGTGGTCGTCGACGTCGACGAGCTCTCCACGCACGGTGGCTCGCTGCGGGTGCACGCGCGCCACGCGGCGGCGGCCAGCGAGCCTTCGACCGCGGTCAAGATGGTGCTGGAGGCGGAGGCCGAGGCGGGACTGCACACTATGGAGGGTCACCGCGGCTTCGCCGAGTCGGTCTTCCGGATCAAGCGCGACCTGCTGCGGTTCCTCATGACGGCGCGCGACGAAGGCAAGCGCGTCGTCGGCTACGGTGCGCCCGGCAAGGGCAACACGCTCCTCAACCATTGCGGCATCCGCGAGGACCTGTTGGCGTACACAGTGGACCGTAGCCCGCACAAGCAGGGTCTTTTCCTGCCAGGCACGCACATCCCGATCTACGCGCCCGAGCGGATCGCCGAAGACCGCCCGGACTATGTGCTCGTCCTTCCGTGGAACCTGCGCACCGAGATCAGTCAGCAGCTGTCGTACATCCGGGAGTGGGGCGGCCGGCTGGTCTTCCCGATCCCGACCTTCGAGGTGGTGTGAGCTCATGAAGGTGGTCCTCTTCTGCGGCGGATTCGGCCTGCGTATGCGTGAAGGCGGCGGCAGCGTGCCGAAGCCGATGTCGATGATCGGTGATCGGCCGCTGCTGTGGCACGTCATGCGCTATTACGCCCACCACGGACACACCGATTTCGTGCTGTGCCTCGGATACGGCGCGGCCGCGGTCAAAGACTATTTCCTTCGGTACGACGAGACGCAATCCAACGACTTCACGCTCGCCGGCGGCGGGCGGGAGATCCAGCTCTTCTCGACGGATATCACCGACTGGAAGATCACATTCATCGACACCGGCCTGCGCGCGACGATCGGCGAGCGGTTGCTCGGAGTGCGGCAGCACGTCCAGGACGAGGAGATCTTCCTCGCGAACTACGGCGACACGCTGACCGACGCGCCGCTGCCCGACCTGATCGACAGGTTCAGGGCGAGCGACGCGGCGGTCAGCATGCTGGCGGTGCCACCGGTCTCTACGCACCACGTCGTGGACATGGATGAATCCGGCACGGTGCAACGCATTCGGCTGCTGAGCGACCTGATGCAGTGGGAGAACGGCGGCTACTTCGTCATGCGACCCGAGATCTTCGACTACCTCCGTGAGGGCGAAGACATGGTGCCGCACGCGTTTGACCGCCTCGTGCCGGAGGGCAAGCTGCAGGCCAACCCGTACCGCGGGTTCTGGCGGGCGGCCGACACCTTCAAGGACCGCGCGGAGCTGGAGGAGATGTTCCACCGCGGGCAGTGCCCGTGGATGCTCTGGGACCCGCAGCGCAACGGCTCCGGCCGGACCGGCTGACCCGGTGCTCTCTCTCGACCTGAGCGGTGTCCGGTCGGTGGTGGCGCTCGGCGCCCACCCCGACGACATCGAGATCGCCGCGGGTGGGCTGCTCCTGTCGCTGGCCAAGGCACAGCGCGATCTTCGCGTGCACTACGTCCTGCTGAGCGGCACCCCGGAGCGCCAGGCGGAGGCCCGCGAGGCGGCGCGTGCCTTCCTACCCGGTGCGGAGCTGACCTTCGCGCTCCACGATCTACCGGACGGCCGCCTCCCGGCGCATTGGGGGGCGGTCAAGGAGGCGGTCCAGGGCGCGGCCGGCGCGTTGTCACCGGACGTGGTGCTGGCGCCGTGGTCCGGTGACGCCCATCAGGACCACCGTCTGGTGGCCGAGCTCGTGCCGACCGCCTTCCGCGACGCGCTGGCACTGCACTACGAGATTCCGAAGTGGGATGGCGACCTTGGCCGCCCCACGGTCTACGTGCCGCTCAGCGATGAGGTGGCCCGGCGCAAGGTGGATCTGCTGCACGCCAGCTTCCCGTCCCAGAAGAGCCGGGACTGGTGGGACGACGAGGTCTTCCTGGGCCTGGCCCGGCTGCGGGGCATGGAGTGCCGGGCCCGGTACGCCGAGGCGTACCACTGCGCCAAGATGACCCTCATGGTGACGAACCATTGAGCGCCGCGCTGGATAGCCTGCGCCAGATGACCCGGACCGCCACCCGGATCAGCGCGCGCGACGTGACCGCGGAGACCGCGCGCCGCAGCGCGCTCGTGATCGCGCCGCACCCGGACGACGAGACGCTCGGCTGCGGTGCCACGGTCATGCACAAGGTGGCGGCGGGCTCGCCGGTCACGATCCTCGTCGCGAGCGATGGGCGACACTCGCACCGGAGCTCGTTCCTCTCGCCGTCCCAGCTGGCCGAGCTGCGGACGGTCGAGATGGCGGAGGCGGCGCGCCGGCTCGGCCTGCCGCCGGAGGCGGTCCGCTGGGCGGGTCTCGTCGACGGCACGATCGCGGAGCACGAGGGGCGGCTGGCCGAGGTCATCGCCGATCTGATCGCCGAGCTACGGCCCGACGAGGTGTACGCCACCTGTGCGGACGAGCCGCACCCCGACCACGCCGCCGTCGGGCGGGCGGCTCAGGCGGCGGTAAGGGCGGACGGCGGCGTGCGCCTCCTGGAGTACCCGGTCTGGCTATGGAACTCCTGGCCGGTGCGGCGGGACGACCGGCTCGCCTCGACGGTGGACGCGGTCGGCAAGGTCGTACGCCGTGCGGCGGTCGCCGTGCGGACGGCACCGCACCGGGCGGCGAAGCTGCACGCGCTGGAAGCGCACGCGTCACAGCTGCGGCGGCCGGCGCAGGTGCCGGCGACCGAGGAGTGGCCGGGGCTGCCGGGGCCGGTGCTGTCCGCCGCGGCCGACAGCGTCGAGCTTTTCTTCCCCGTGCGGGGCTGACGCTCAGCGCTCCTGCTGGCGGGGCACGACGACCTCACGCAGGATGAGCTGGACGGCGGCGACCGCCGGGATCGCCACGAGTGTGCCGATGACGCCGAAGAGCGCGGCGCCGAGCAGGGCGGCCACGATCGCGGCCACGTCACTGACCTCGACCGAGCGGCGCATCACCTTCGGATAGATCAGATAGTTCTCCACCTGCTGGTACACGATGAAGAAGATCACGCAGGCGATGCCGACGGTCAGGGAGCTGGCGAAGCCGACCACGCTGACCACGATCGCGCCCAGCGTCGCGCCGATCTGGGGGATGAGATCGCAGATCGCCACCACGACGGCGAGGGCGAATGGGTAGGCCACGCCGGTGATGATCAAGAAGATGTACGTGGTGGTGCCGGCCAGGATCGCGACGGCGAGCGCGCCCACCATGTAGGCACCGACCTTGGTCAGGATCTCGTCGGTGATCAGCCGCACCCGCTCCCGCCGGGAGGCCGGCACGAGCTGGTAGGCGCCTTCCTTCATGCGGTCGAAGGCGGCCATGAAGTAGATCGTCAGCACCAGCACGGTGAGCACCCGGAACACGGTGCCGAACACCAACGACGCGCCGCCGAGCACGCCGCCGAGCGCGCGGGTGATGTTTTGCGGCGTGACGGCCGACGAGGCGCGCTGGATGATGTCGTACCGCTCGTTGAGGTCGCGGATCGTCGGGTTGTTGTTGAGCTGGTCGACGTATCCGGGCAGGTTGTCGATGACCTCGGTGGACTCGTTGACCACCGGCGGGACGAGCGCGAAGAGCCCGCCGCAGAGCAGGAGGATGATGCCCAGCGCGACGGCGGCGACCGCGAGGCCGTGCGGGACGCCCCACTTGCGCAGCCGCACGACCGCGGGGTTGAGCCCCACGGCGAGGAAGAGCGCGATGAAGATCAGCAGGAGCATGCCGGCGGCGTTGCGGACCGCGAGATAGGCCGTGTAGGCCAGCAGAACGCCCAGCCCGCCGACGAAGCCGGTGACGAAGGCGTTGCGCCCCAGCGGCCGCCCTAGCGAGCCGAACTTGCCGCTCGGCGGAGGAACCACCGGGGCTTCCTCTGGCGCGGGGGGCTCCGCCTCAGGCTCAGCCACCCGCCGCTGCTCGACGGGCTCGTCGCCGGATCCCTCAGCTGCCACTTGACCTCCCCGCCGTTAGCGACCCCGCAGCAGGGTAGCGGCAGCACGCCAGCGGCGCGACCCGCGGGCGGCGGGTCGCGCGGAGAGGGTGAGGGAAAGGTCAGCCGACCTTCTGGGGCGTGTCGGAACGCTCCTCGGCCTCGGACTTCTTCTCGCGCTCGCTCTGCGCATCGTCCGCGCTCCCGGTGCTGACCACCTGGGTCTTCTCGGAGTCGGACTCCCCGGCGCGCTCGGTCACCTCCGAGGCGGCGTCGCTGGCCTTCTTGACGGTGGCCTTGGCCTCGACCACTTTGCGCTCGGCCTCCTCGGCGGTGCGCTGCGCGTCGGCGAGCCGCTGCCGCTCGGTGGCGAGCTGCTTCTGCACCTCGCCGAGCGCGCGCCGGAACTGGTCGCCCTCCTGGCGGGTGGCGACCGTCTGCTGCTTGACCTCGGCGAGCGCCTGCTGGGCGTGCGCCACCTGCTGCTGCACGTCGGCCAGGAGCTGACCCGCGGCGGCCGTCTCCTTCTGCGTCGAAGCCAGGTGCTTCTGCGTCGTGGCGAGATGGCCCTGCGCGATCGCGGCCTGCTCCTCGGTCTGCCGCCGGATGGCCGAGGCGTGCTCGTCGGCGTCCCGCCGCACCGCGGCGGCCTGCTCCTCGACCTGGCGCCGGATCTCGGCGACGTATCGCTCGGCCTCGGCGCCCCGCGCGGCGACCTGCTGCTCCGCGCTCGCCTGCCACTGCGCGAGCTCCTGCTCGGCGGCCGCGCGCCGCTGGGCGAACTCCTGCTCGGCCGCCGCGTGCCGCTGGGCGAAGTCGCGGTCGAAGTCGGCCTGGCGCTGGTTGATCTCCTGCTCCACGCTCCCGCGCCACTGCGCCAGCTCCTGCTGGGCCTGGCCGCGAGTGGACCGCACGAACGAGTCGGTCTCGGCCCGGGAACGCTCGGCGAACTGGGCCGCCTCCGCGGTCAGCCGCTGGGCCTCCTGCTTGGCGTGCGCCAGCGTGGCCTCCGCCTCGGCGCGCATCGTGGCGGCCTGCTCGCGCGCGCCCGACAGGATCGCCTCGGCCTGCTCCTGCGCCTGGGCCACCGCGGTCTCGGCCGCGGCGCGCCGCTCTGCGGCCGACTTCTCCTCGTCGGAGCGGCGGGCGGCAAGCGCGATCTCGAAGTCGCGCACCGCGTCGGCCGCGCGCGCCCGTGCCTCGGCCAGCGCCCGCTCCGCCTCGGCCCGCTGCTCGGCGAGCTCCTGGCCGGCACTGCCCCGGATCGCCTCGGCCTGCTCCTCGGCCAGCGCCAGGATCTGCTCCACCCGGGGACCGAGGTGACGGAACGAGACCGTGTCGACGCTCGCCGTGCGGCGCCGGACGTTGACCACCTCGGCCTGGAGCTGCTCCACCTGCGCGGCGAGGCTCTGGATCTGCGCATATGCCTGCTCGCGCTCTGTAGCGAGGGTGGCGATCTCACCCTCGGCGCGGGCGACATAGCGGTCTACCTGACGTTTGTCGTAGCCCCGCATGGCCGACTCGAAAGTCGGCTCCGACGACACACCATCACTCAGACCAAAGAGCTCTCCGCCGTGCGACATGCCCCCCATCCTCACACGCTCGGCTGAACGGCGCCTGGATACACACCATTCGGCGGAGGGATGAACGCCACTGTCAGCCCGGACGAGGACGCCAACGCAGGCCACACCGATGAACCGGTGCGGCCTGCGTTCGGTCGCGTTTGCCCCGCGATGCCGTGACCGTCGTCAGCCGTCAGGGCTGTGATGTTGGCGCTCGCTCCGCTCGCGCGGTGCGTGCGGCCCGGCCCCGTCCGTCCTCGTCGCTGCGCTCCTCGGATCGGACGTTGCCAGCCCGCCACGCCTGGCCTCAGCTCGCAGCGCCCGCGTTGACCCGCTCGCCGTCGCCCTTGCCGGTCTTGTCGCCTTCCGGCTTGGCCGCCTGCGGCGCCGTGGGCACGATGCCCGCGAGGCCGGAGAGCATCTGGCCGAGCTGTGCGGTGACCGCGTCCTTCTGGCGGGTGAGGTCTTCGACCTCGCGCCGGGCGGCCTGGGTGGTGAGCTCGGCCTCGGTGCGAGCCTCGCTGACGAGACGGTGCGACTCGGCGCGGGCCTCGTTGAGGGTCTTCTCCGAGAGGGCCTTGGCCTTGTCGATCGTCTCGCTGGCGTTGCGCTCGGACTCGACCCGGCGGGCCTCGGCGCGCTGCTCGATCTCCTTGGCCCGGTCTTCGGCGGCGCGGGCGCGCTCCTCGGCCTCGGCGACCAGCTTCTGGGTCTGTGCCACCTGCGCGGCGTGCCGCTCGGACTCCTCGCGCTCCGCCTTTTCGCGGCGCTCGGCCAGCTCCAGCGCCAGGGCCTGGAGGTCCTTGTCGCGCTTGTCGCGGGCGTCGGTCAGCAGCTTGGTCGCCTCGGCACGCTTCTCCTCGGCTTCGCGGGCCGCCTTCGCCCGGAGCTGGGTGATCTCCCGCTCGGCGGTGGCGCGCAGGGTGGAGACCTCACGCTCCACGGTGGACTTGAGCTCGGCCACCTCATGCGCCGTGACCGTGCGCAGCTGCTTGGTCTCGCGGTCGGCGTCGGCGCGGAGCGTGTCGGCCTCGCGGCGGGCCTGCACCCGCACCTCCGCGGCCTCGCGCTCGGAAGCGGTGCGCACCTGGCCGGCCTCGCGCTCGGCGGTCGCCTTCATGGCGGCGGCCTCGGCGCGTGCCTTGTCGGTGATCTCGCGGGCCTCCAGGCGCGCGGCGGAGAGAATGCCCTCCGACTCGCGCTTGGCCTCGCCACGGTGGTCGTTGGCCTGCTCCTCGGCCAGCCGCAGGATCTGCTCGACCCGCGTGCCCAGACCGGAGAGAGTCGGCCGGCTGTTTTCCTCGAGCTGCTTGTTGGTGTCGGTGAGCTTGGCCTCGAGCGAGCCGAGGCGCTGCTCGGCCTGGCGGAGCCGGCGCTGCGCGTCGTTCATGCGCTGCTCGGCCTCGCCGCGGGCCTGCTCGGACTGGGTCAGTGCGGCGCTGAGGCGGCCAACGAAGTCGTCGACCTGCCCGCGGTCGTATCCCCGGAGGACGACCGTGAAGTCATGTTGTGAGTTCGCGTTTTCGAAGAACGCGAGGGAGGACGGCTGCTGCTGCTGGGGCATTGGGACATACTGGCAGACCTACCGGGGGGCTTCGCAAGGCCGTACGGCACCATGTCGTCCCCTCTTGTCAAGGTCAACTTGTCCTGGTTAGGCCCGGTTTGACCGCCGACTCGTCGGCCAGTGTGCCGGGCAGCCTCGCGTGCCGCACTTTTCCGCAGCGCCCGGGTCGATGATTTACCGCCTTATGGCATCTGTCCCAATGGTGAATATCGAGCCCGATGAACGATTCCGCTTAAAGGTCGCTTAATGTTTTATGCCGTGACCAGTCGATTCGGTTGACACCGGGCAGGGCCTGGCGTTGACTCCGGTGCGGCGGCAGCCGTGTGGGCTGCTGCGATGACAGGGTTGGGGATGAGTGCCTACCCTGGGGCACTGACAACTGAATGTGGGATCGGGTCCACGCGAAATGGGATTGTCGTTCATCCGACATCCGGAGCGACCTGGCCCTGCTGAGCGCGTTGGTCCGGTGGTGCAGGCACCGGGTGGTGTCACGACGCTTTCGCGGGGCAGGCTCACATTCTTAGGAAAGGAAGCTGTGTTGCGAGCGGCAGTGAGATCGCGCGGTCTGGGGAGAAAGCCAATAATCCTGATTGTCGTCGGGGTCGTCTTGATCGGTGCGCTGGCCAGCGTCGGCATCGCACGTGCGGCAGTCTCGAAGCGGACCCTCACCGCCGATTCCCCGCTAGGCCTTTACACGAGTAGTAGTGCCAACCGGCAGGGCGCGGTCCCGCTCCACCGGGCCGAAGTGCGCGGAAAGATCTACGTCGCGGCGAGCGCGGGCTCGGCCGAGGTCACGTCGGTGGCGTTCTGGATGGACGAGCCGACCGGCCAGCCGGAACGAATCGAGCGGACGTTCCCGTACGACTATTCGGGCGGGGCCCCCGACGGTTCGGCCATCGCGTTCGATACCACGACGGTGCCCGACGGTGAGCACGTCATCTTCGCCGAGGTCACCCTGAAGGATGAATCGACGCTCAATGCGTGGGCGACGTTCACCGTCGCGAACGGCGCCGCCGCACCGACTTCCTCGCCGAGTCCATCGGCGTCGCCGACGCCCAAGCCGACGCCCACCGTGTCATCGACCTCCACAGCGCCTAAGCCACCGTCCGGTGGCGGCGGTAAGTGTCCGCTTCCGGCGTATCCGTCGCCCGACTGCACCGGCGTGCCCGCGGGCACGGACCTGACCACGATCAACGGGGACTACGTGGCGTCGAAGCCCGGCCAGGTGATCGAGGGCAAGCGGATCACCGGGCAGCTCGCCGTCAAGGCCAAGGGCGTCATCATCCGGAAGAGTGAACTGCTCGGCGGGGTCAACAACTTCACCGGTAGCGGAAGCTACCCGTACACGATCGAGGACAGCACGGTCGGTCCGGCCTCGGGGTGCTACGGCGACTTCGCGATCGGTGCGGAGAACTTCACCGCGCGCCGGGTCCTGATCCGCAACAGCAGCGACGGGTTCCGAGTCTCCGGTGACAACATCGTCATCGAGGACTCGTTCGCCAAGGTGTGCACTGACCCGAGCAACCACTCTGACGGGATCCAGGGGCACAACGGCGGCAACAACGTGGTGATCCGCCACAACACGATCGACCAGCGCGGGGTCGCCAACGCGACGTCGCCCATCTTCATGGCAGACGGCACGGTCGGTGCCGAGGTGACAGGCAACCTCCTGATGGGCGGTGGCTACGTCGTGCGCCTGCACTCGGGTGACTACTCGTTCGAAAACAACGCGGTCGTGCAGGGCGCCTGGGGCTACGGTCCGGTCTACAGCGACTGCGGCGGGATCGACTGGTCCAACAACAAGCTGGTCCAGATCAACAGCGACTACGAGGTGACACGCACGGTCTCGACCTTGAACTGCACAGGCAAGTAGGTCACCGACCGACGCAGTGGAGCCGCCCGCGCGCCCGCGGGCGGCTCCCGCGCGTTCAGTGCCCGCGAAAGCGGTTGATAGCGGCCTCGTGGCGGGCCCGCAGCTCCGGGTCGCGGACCCCCAGGCCGTCGGCCGGCGAGAGGCAGCGCACGCCCACCTTCCCCTGGTGCGCGTTGCGGTGCACTTCGTACGCCGCCTCGCCGGTCTGCTCCAGCGGGTAGGTGCGCGACACGGTCGGGTGGATGCGGCCGAGGGCGACGAGCCGGTTGGCCTCCCACGCCTCGCGGTAGTTGGCGAAGTGGCTGCCGATGATCCGTTTGAGATTCATCCAGAGGTAGCGATTGTCGTACTGGTGCAGGAAGCCGCTTGTCGACGCGCAGGTCACGATCGTGCCGCCGCGCTTGGCGACGTAGACGCTCACACCGAAGGTCTCCCGACCCGGGTGCTCGAAGACGATGTCCGGGTCCTCGCCGCCGGTCAGCTCCCGCACCCGCTCGCCGAAGCGGCGCCACTCGTCCGTGTCCTGCGTCCGCTCGTCCTTCCAGAACCGGAAGTCGCTGCGGTCGATCACCAGCTCGGCGCCCATCCGCCGGCACAGCTCCGCCTTGTCGGGGGAGGAGACCACGCACACGGGTATCGCGCCGCCGTGGAGCGCGAGCTGGGTGGCGTACCCGCCGAGCCCGCCGGACGCGCCCCAGACCAGCACCACGTCGCCCTGCTTCATCTGCGCGCCGTGGTGGGAGACCAGCTGCCGGTACGCGGTGGAGTTGACCAGCCCGGGGCTCGCCGCCTCCTCCCAGCTGAGGTGGCGGGGCTTGGGCATCAGCTGGTTGGCCTTGACGACGGCGAGCTCGGCGAGCCCGCCGAAGTTGGTCTCGAAGCCCCAGATCCGCTGCTGCGGGTCGAGCATCGTGTCGTCGTGTCCGGCCGCGTCCTCCAGCTCGACCGACAGGCAGTGCGCGACCACCTCGTCGCCGGCGGTCCACCTGGTCACGCCCGGCCCGACCCGCAGCACCACGCCGGCGGCATCCGACCCGACCACGTGGTACGGCAGGTCGTGGCGCTTGGTGAGGTCGGAGAGGCGGCCGTACTTGCGCAGGAACTTGAACGTGGAGAGCGGCTCGAAGATGCTCGTCCACACCGTGTTGTAGTTGATCGCGCTGGCCATCACCGCGACGAGCGCCTCACCCGGCCCGAGCTCGGGGGTCGGCACCTCCTGCACGTGCAGCGACTTGCGGGGGTCCTTCTCCCGGGTGTCCATGCCGTCGAACATCGACGTCTCCTCGGCCCGGACCACCACGCCCCGGTAGGTCTCCGGCACGGGCAGGCCCGCGACGCCGGCCAGCTCCTTGGCGGGGTCGGCCGCCCCTTCCGCCGCCATGATCGTCTCGAGGATCTTCTGCACCGCGCACCTCCTGGCGAACTAGGCCCAGGATGTTACTGAACGGTAGTTTAAGCCGGAACCGCTTTGTGAGTAACTACATTCACGGAGATGGCTCGACGAGCTCGACCAGCACCCCGCCGGCGTCCTTCGGGTGCACGAAGTTGACCCGTGAGCCGGCCGTGCCGCGCCGGGGCTCGTCGTACAGCAGGCGCAGGCCGCGCTCGCGCAGTGCCGCGCTGGCCGCGTCGACATCCGCCACCGTGTAGGCCACCTGCTGCAGGCCCGGTCCGTTGCGGTCCAGAAACTTCGCGATCGTGGACGAGGGGGAGAGCGGCGCCAGCAGCTGCACCTGCCCGCCTGAGAGGTCCGTGCCGACCGCGAGCATGGCCTCCTCGACGCCCTGCTCCTCGTTGGTCTCGCGGTGTACGCAGCGCATGCCGAAGATCCGCGCGTAGAAGCCGATCGCCTCGTCGAGGTCGGCCACCGCCACGCCCACGTGGTCTATGCGGAGCAGGCCGATGCCTGTGACATAGTCGGCAGCGGGCTCACCGTGGTCGCGTTCGCTCATGGCGATAGTCTGACCGAACTACCGTTAAGTAGCTGCGGGAGGGTGACCAATATGACCGGCTCCGTGATCGTCAGTGGCGCGCGTACGCCGATGGGCCGCCTGCTCGGCAACCTCAAGGATTTTCCGGCCACGGCGCTCGGCGGCTTCGCCATCCGGGCGGCGCTGGAGCGGGCCGGGGTCGCCCCCGACCAGGTGCAGTACGTGATCATGGGGCAGGTGCTCCAGGCCGGAGCCGGCCAGATCCCCGCGCGCCAGGCCGCGGTCAACGCCGGGATCCCGATGTCCGTGCCCGCGCTCACGGTCAACAAGGTCTGCCTCTCCGGCCTCGACGCGATCGCGCTCGCCGACCAGCTGATCCGGGCCGGTGAGTTCGACATCGTGGTGGCCGGCGGGATGGAGTCGATGACCAGCGCTCCGCACCTGCTGGTGGGGCAGCGCCAGGGATACAAGTACGGCGACGTGGTGATCCGCGACCACATGGCGCTGGACGGGCTCACCGACACCTGGGACGCGTGCTCGATGGGCGAGTCGACCGAGCGGCACGGCGCCCGGTTCGCCATCACCCGCGAGGAGCAGGACGCCTTCTCGGCCGCCAGCCACCAGCGTGCGGCCGCGGCGCAGAAGAACGGCGCCTTCGCGGAGGAGATCGCGCCGGTGGAGGTGCCCCAGCGCAAGGGCGACCCGATCGTGATCGCCGAAGACGAGGGGATCCGCCCCGACGCCACGGCGGAGTCGCTGGGCAAGCTGCGGGCCGCGTTCGCCAAGGACGGCACGATCACCGCGGGCAGTTCGTCGCCGATCTCCGACGGCGCCGCGGCGGTCGTCGTGATGAGCCGGGCGAAGGCCGAGGAGCTGGGGCTGACCTGGCTGGCCGAGATCGGTGCGCACGGCAACGTGGCCGGTCCGGACAACTCGCTGCACCTCCAGCCGGCCAACGCGATCGACCAGGCGCTCGGCAAGGCCGGCATGACCGTGGCCGACCTCGACCTCATCGAGATCAACGAGGCGTTCGCCCAGGTCGGCATCGCCTCCACCCGCCAGCTCGGGGTCAGCCCGGAGATCGTCAACGTCAACGGCGGCGCGATCGCGCTCGGGCACCCGATCGGCATGTCCGGCGCGCGTCTCGTACTCACGCTGGCTCTGGAGCTCAAGCGGCGCGGTGGTGGCACCGGCGCCGCGGCCCTGTGTGGCGGCGGCGGCCAGGGCGACGCTCTTATCATCAAGGTCCCGTGATCCGGCGCCGCGGCGCGGCGCCAGCGGGATCTGGGAGGTGGAGTGAGGCGCAGTCGGGACGTATCCGCGCTCGTCGCCGCCGCGCGCGAGGGTGACCCCCGCGCGGTGGCCCGGCTGATCACGCTGGTCGAGTCGGGCGACGAGCTGCTCGCCGAGGTGGCCGCCGCGCTCGCGCCGCACACCGGCAAGGCGCAGGTCGTCGGCCTCACCGGCGCGCCCGGCGTCGGCAAGTCCACCACCACCAACGAGCTGGTGCGCGCGCTGCGCGGGGAAGGGCACCGGGTGGGGGTGCTGGCGGTCGACCCGTCCAGCCCGTTCACCGGTGGGGCGATCCTCGGCGACCGGGTGCGCATGCAGGACCACGCCACCGACCCCGGCGTCTACATCCGCTCGATGTCCAGCCGCGGCCACCTGGGCGGGCTCGCGGCGGCCACGCCACAGGCGGTGCGGGTGCTGGAGGGGGCGGGCTGCGACGTGGTGCTGGTCGAGACCGTCGGGGTCGGGCAGGCCGAGGTCGAGGTGGCCTCGCTCGCCGACACCACGGTCGTGCTGCTCGCCCCCGGCATGGGCGACGCGATCCAGGCGGTGAAGGCCGGCATCCTCGAGATCGCCGACGTGTTCGTGGTCAACAAGGCCGACCGCGACGGCGCGGACGCCACCTACCACGACATCCAGGGCATGATCGGCCTCGCCGAGCGGGCGGCCGGCGAGTGGCGGCCACAGGTCGTGCGCGCGGTCGCGGCGCGCGGCGAGGGCATCGACGACATCATCACCGCCGTGCAGAAACACCGCGCCTGGCTGATCGAGCACGGCGAGCTGCGGCGCCGCCGCGAGGCCCGGGCCGCCGCCGAGGTCGAGGCGATCGCGCTGGGCACCCTCCGCGAGCGGCTGGGCTCGATCCGCTCGGGTACCGCCTTGCGTGACGCCGCCGTGAAGGTGGCCGCCGGCGAGACCGACCCGTACGCGGCCGCCGCGTCCCTCGTCGCGTCACTGCGGCAATAGGTACCACTCAGCTTGCTTTGATCAAGGCTATGACGAGCTTGGTACGGCGGCGGTCTCCGCTGGCCGAGTGGGCGGGCGGCCCGGGGTCTGGTTGTGTGGCGCGGAGGGTGAGGCCGCGGGAGCGACGGTCTGGACCACGACGGGCGTCGCGGTAGCTCGAATCTGTTTCCTGCAACAGATCGGGGTCAGGAACGCCAGGCCCGCGCGACCTCCTCCGTGTCGAGGGTGGCTACTCTCTCCCCGTGGGTACGACGGTGGTGGTCGATGGGCTCTCGGTCGCGTACGGGCGGGGCGAGCCGGTGCTGCGCGACATAACTGTGACCGCGGTGCCGGGGCGGGTGCTCGCCGTCACCGGCCCGTCCGGCGCGGGTAAGACGACCCTGCTGGCCGCGATGGCCGGCCTGCTTCCGCCCGCCGGGGGCGGCATCACCGTCGACGGCGAGGCGCTGCGCGACCGGGACCACGCGGTGGCTCGGGGCGTGGTGCTCGTGCCGCAGGACAACGGGCTCGCCGCGATCCTCACCGCCGGTGAAAACCTCCAGGTCGCGCTGATCGCCACCGGGGTCTCGCCATCCGACGCCCGGCGGCTGACGGCGGCCTCGCTGGAGCGGCTGGGGCTGACCGGGCAGACCGACCAGCTCGTCGAGGAGCTCTCCGGCGGCCAGCAGCAGCGCACCGCGATCGCGCGCGGGCTGGCGCTGGCCGGTGATGTGCTGCTCGCCGACGAGGTGACGAGTGAGCTCGACGCGGCCAACCGGCAGCGCGTGCTCGACCTGCTGCACGACGAGGCGGCCCGCGGCGTGGCCGTGGTCTTCGCGACCCACGACCCCGAGGCGGCCGCCGCCTGCGACGCGGAGGTCCACCTGGTGGATGGCCGTGCGGAGGTCGTACGGGCTTAGTTACGAGCCGTCACGGCACTCCCCGCGTTCGCCCGCGGCGGGTACGCTCCGGTCCCAGTGGCCTGCCAGCGACACAGGGGGAGTAGTCATGACCGACGTAGCGGCTCAGGTGCCCACGCAGCGCCAGGAGAGCGCGCCCGACGAGACGGTCGCCGAGGCGCCAGAGGCAGCCCCGACCACGGCGACGGAGGTGGCCACCACGTCCGCGCCGGCCGAGAGCAATGGCACCGTCGCCCAGGTCAGCGAGCAGCTCAGCGACGCCGTCGACCGGGCCGGTGACGCGGTCGAGCGGGCCGCCGCGGCGTCCGGGCGGGTCGCGTCGCAGGTGGTCGAGCGGCTGCGTAACAACGCCGAGCTCGCCGCCGAGCGGGGCATGACCTCGATCGCCGACGAGGTCGTCGAGAAGATCGCCGGCATCGCCACGCGCGAGGTGCCCGGCGTCTACGACCTGGGTGGCGACGTCGCCCGCTTCTTCGCCAACGTCAAGGAGCGGATCGGCCTCGGCGACGCCGACGAAGACGCCGACCGGGGCATGTCGGTGCGGCTGGAGGGGCGCACCGCGGTCATCAACATCACGCTCGTGATCGAGTACGGGTTCGTGGTGCACTCCGTCACCGAGAAGGTGCGCGCCAAGGTGATCAGCTCGGTGGAAAACCTGCTCGGGCTCGAGGTCACCGAGGTCAACATTCGGGTCGACGATGTGCACGTCGACGACGCCGGCCCGGTCGGTGGCGACGAGTCGCGGGCGGCCGGCTACCAGGCCTAGCGCCGGTAGCTTAGCGGTCGTTCAGGGCGCGCTTTAGACTCGGTGCCATGGACGCCGAGGAGATCGCGGCGGGCCGAGCACGTTGGCAGGCTCGGTACGACGCAGCCCGCAAGCGCGACGCCGACTTCACGACGCTCTCGGGGATGGCGGTGGGTCCCGTCTACGGTCCGCCGCCCGGGAGCGACGTGCCCGGGTTCGAGCGGATCGGGTGGCCGGGCGAGTTTCCGTACACGCGCGGCCTCTACCCCACCGGCTACCGGGGCCGCACGTGGACCATCCGCCAGTTCGCCGGCTTCGGCAGCGCGCGGCAGACCAACGAGCGCTACAAGATGATCCTCGGCGCGGGTGGGGGCGGGCTCTCCGTCGCGTTCGACATGCCGACGCTGATGGGGCGCGACTCGGACGACGCGCAGTCGCTCGGCGAGGTGGGCCACTGCGGCGTGGCGATCGACTCGGCCGCCGACATGGACGCGCTCTTCGACGGCATCGACCTCGCCGGCACCACCACGAGCATGACGATCTCCGGGCCGGCGGTGCCGATCTTCTGCATGTACCTGGTGGCCGCCGAGCGCCAGGGTGCCGATCTGTCCACACTCGACGGCACACTGCAGACGGACATCTTCAAGGAGTACATCGCCCAGAAGGAGTGGCTCTTCGCGCCCGAGCCGCACCTGCGCCTGATCGGCGACCTGATGGAGTACTGCGCGCGTCACATCCCGCGCTACAAGCCGCTCTCGGTCTCCGGCTACCACATCCGCGAAGCCGGCTCGACGGCCGCGCAGGAGCTCGCGTACACCCTCGCGGACGGCTTCGGCTACGTCGAGCTCGGGCTCTCCCGCGGGCTGGACGTCAACGCCTTCGCCCCCGGGCTGAGCTTCTTCTTCGACGCGCACCTCGACTTCTTCGAGGAGATCGCCAAGTTTCGGGCGGCCCGGCGGATCTGGGCGCGGTGGCTGCGCGACGTGTACGGCGCCACCGACGAGCGGGCGCTCCGGCTGCGCTTCCACACCCAGACGGCCGGGGTGTCGCTGACCGCGCAGCAACCGGTCAACAACGTCGTGCGCACCGCGGTGGAGGCGCTCGCCGCCGTGCTCGGCGGCACGAACTCGCTGCACACCAACGCGCTCGACGAGACCCTCGCGCTGCCCACGGACGAGTCGGCCGAGATCGCGCTGCGCACCCAGCAGGTGCTGATGGACGAGATCGGCGTGACCAACGTGGCCGACCCGCTCGGTGGCTCGTGGTACGTCGAGGCGCTCACCGACCGCATCGAGGCCGAGGCCGAGGAGACCTTCGCGAAGATCAAGGCGATGGGCTCGGACGGCACGATCACCTCCGGCATCCTGCGCGGCATCGAGGACGGGTGGTTCACCGGGCAGATCGCGGAGGCGGCGTTCGTCTACCAGCAGGCGCTGGAGAAGGGCGACAAGCACGTCGTCGGCGTCACCGGCAACACCAGCACGGTGAGCAGGCCGCTGGAGATCCTGCGGATCTCGCACGAGGTGGAGGTGGAGCAGCGCCAGCTGCTCGGCGACCGGCGGGGCGCGCGGGACCAGGCGGCGGTCGACGCGGCGCTCTCCCGGATGGTCGAGGCGGCCCGCGGCAGCGAGAACATCGTGCCGCCCATGCTCGACGCCGCGCGGGTCGAGGCGACGCTCGGCGAGATCTGCGACGCCCTCCGCGCCGAGTGGGGCGTCTACCGCGAGCCCGCACGATTCTGACTGCGTAGACGATCTACCCAGAAGAACATTCCTTGGGCTACCGCGACGCCCGTCGTGGTCCGGACCGCTGCTCCCGCGGCCTCACCCGTCCGCTGTTGGTCGCGGTCAGCCCTCTTTGTCGCCACCGGCGGGAGAGGCCGCGCCAGTTGTTCTGTGTCAACGAGTGAGCGGGGGCAGAGTGAGCCGCTGTCGCCGGAAGGTGCGTGACGCAGCGTCGATGGTTGTGACGGGCAATGCGATCGACTCAGGATCGTCCCCTTACCACGATCTCTTAGGTTGGTTGCTCACGCGAGCGCGATGACCGAATAAATCCGTAGAAAGCTCCCACTCCCCAGGGCAACGTACCCCGGGTGAGCAGCTGGCGTGCTGATGGTCCGGAGCGCTCCGCCGAAGGCAAAACCAACAGCGGACGGGCGAGGCCGCGGGAGCAGCGGTCTGGACCACGGCGGACGTCGCGGTAGCTCAAAGTCTCTTGAAGTAGCTCGTCCATGCCTTGCTCATCTACTTGCTGGGCTGCGCCGATCCCGGCCGACGCCCGGCGCCACCGGACGCTGCACGGGGCTCCGGCGCGCCTCGACAAACTCGTTGAGACAGGGCCTAATAGTGGCCGTGACTGGACTGGCGGTGGCTTGCCGGCGTGTGGTGCACATCTACCGCGCCGAGGGTGGCGACGTGGTGGCGCTCTCCGGCGTCGACCTGTCGATCAATCCGGGCGAGATGCTGGCGCTCGTCGGCCCGTCCGGCTCGGGCAAGTCGACGCTGGTGGCGCTGCTCGGCGGCCTGATGCGGCCGTCCGCGGGGCGGGTCAGCGTCGGCACGTACGACTTGGGCAAGCTCACCGACGCGGAGATCTCCCGGCTGCGCGGCACCGAGATCGGCGTGGTGCTCCAGGGCGCCGCGCGCAACCTGCTGCCGTACGCGACGCTGCACCGCAACGTGTGGCTGGCCCAGCGCCGCGCGGCACACACCGCGGGCATCGAGCTCGACGACCCGGAGCGGATCCTCGATCTGGTCGGCCTCCGGGGCAGGGCGGGGGCGAAGATCGACGATCTGGCGCCCGGCGCCCGCCAGCGGGCCGCGCTCGCGGTCGGCATCGCCGCGTCGCCCGGTCTGCTGCTCGTCGACGAGCCGACCAGCCAGCTCGACACCCACGGCCGCGACGAGGTGCTCGGCGCGCTGGAGACGGTCAACGCCGAGCGCGGCACCACGATCGTGGTGGTCACCCACGACGCCGAGGTGGGCGCGCGGCTGGGGCGGGCCGTGACGATCCGTGACGGGCGGGTGGGCGCGGAGGGGCGCGACGGGCAGGACTTCGCGGTGGTGGCCGGCGACGGCACGATCCAGCTGCCGCCCGAGGTGCTGGGCGAGTTTCCACCCGGCACGCTCTTCACCGTCGACCGTCTCGACGGCTCGGTGACGCTGGTGGTCGGCGGGAGCCAAGCCGATTCGTGATCTAGATAGGTCCCTCAGGGGATCGAATTTGATCGCACTCGCGGTTTAAGGTCTTCCGCATGCTTGCGGTGGTGCTGGGCGCGATCCGGGCGCGTCGGGCTCAGGCCGCCACGCTCTTTCTGCTCACCGCGCTCGCCGTCACCGCCGCGACCGCCGCCCCGTGGTACGTGGTTTCCGCCGCCCGCTCCGTCGCGATCGCCGACGTCAAGGGCGCCCCGGCCGTCCAGCGGGTCGTGCTGGCCACCGCGCGCGTGCAGGCGGCCCCGGACGCGGCCGCCGCGGTGCGGGCGGATGTGGGCCGCATCGTCGACATCCCGGGCGCCACCGGCACCGCGTCGGTGCGCACCGCTGGCGAGCTGACGCACGAGGGCGTCAAGCAGACGGCCACCGCCGCTTACCGGGACGAGATGTGCGAGCACCTCACGCTCGCCGGCTCCTGCCCGGCCGGCGCGGGCGAGGCGCTGGTCAGCGAGCGTACGGCCGCCCGCCTCGGCCTGGCCGCCGGCGACACGGCCACCTTCACCGCGGTCGGCGAGCGCCAGATCGAGCTGCGCGTCACCGGCACCTACCAGCTGCGCGACCCGCTCGGCCCGTACTGGGCGGCCAGCGTCCTGGGCCGCGCCAGCGGCACCGACACGGCGGCCGGCGCCGGCGACCCGGTCTTCACGACGGAGGCGACGGTCGGCTCGGCCAGCGTGGCGGAGCTCCAGGCCGAGTACCACGTGGTGATCCCGGTCGAGGCCTACCTCGGCATCGACGGCTACGACCTGGCCGCCGAGGTCGACCGCCAGCAGGAGCGCTCGGGCTCCCAGTGGCGGGTGGAGAGCCGCTCGCCCGCCCTGGTCAGCCGGGTCGAGCGGGAGCAGTGGCTGGTCAACCTCGGGGTGAGCGTCGCCGCGTTGCAGTTGCTGCTGCTCTGCTGGTTCGCGCTCTTCTTCGCCGTGCGGCACAGCGCCGAGCAGCGCCGTCCCGACATCGGCTGGCTCAAGCTCCGCGGCGGGGCGCGCTGGCGGGTGTGGGCCCTGGTCTTCCAGCAGAGTGTGCTGCCGATGCTCGCCGGCGCGGTGGTGGGCGCCGGGGCCGGCCTGGGCCTCGCCCGCCTCCTCGGCGAGGTCGACGCCGACCGGGTCGGCCTCGCCACCTCGCTCTCGCTGGCCGCCGGGGGCGCGGCGGTGCTCGGCGCGCTGGTCGCCGCCGCCGCCGCCGCCCGGGGCGGGATGGGGGCCGGCGTCATCGACCTGCTCCGCCACGTGCCCGCCCGCCGCCGGGGGTGGCGGGCCGACGTCATCGACCTCATCGTGGTGGTCATCGCTGTGGCCGGCGTCTACCAGGCCTACGTCACCGACCGCGAGCCCGGCGAGTCCACCGGCCTCGTCCTCGTGGCGCCCGCGCTCGTCGCCCTCGCCGTCGCGCTCGTCGCGGCCCGCGCGATCGGACCGCTCGCCGTGCGGGTCGGCCACCGCGCGCTGCGGGCGGGCCGGCTCCCGCTCGCGATGGCCGCCACCCACCTGGCCCGGCGGCCCGGCACGCACCGGGTCTTCGCGCTGCTCGCGGTCTCCGTCGCGCTCCTCGGCGCGGCGGGCAGCGGGTGGTCGGCCGCGGCCACCGCGCGCGAGGAGCGGGCCACGCACGACATCGGCGCGGACCGCGTCCTCACCGTCCAGGCGCGCAGCCGCGACCACCTGCTGGCCGCCGTCCGGGCCGCCGACCCCACGGGCAGGCAGGCCGCCGCCGTCGTGCGCAACGGCACGGGCGAGGCCGGGCAGGTGATCCTCGCCGTCGACACCGAGCGGTTCGCGCGGGTGGCCAGCTGGCAGGAGGAGTACGGGCAAGGCCTCCCCGACCTGCTCCGGCGGCTGCGGCCGGAGGCGCCGGCACCGGTGCTCATCGGTGACGGGCGGCTGGCGCTCGATGCCGAGGTGCCGACCCCCGGCGCCCCGGTGCGCGTGGTCGCGCACCTGCTCACCGCCGGCGGGTCACCGCTCACTGTCGACTTTGGACCGTTGGCGGCGGGCCGCGGGTCGTACCAGATGGATCTTTCGGGTTGTGGTGGCGAGTGCCGGCTGGCCGCGATCGAGCTGGCGGCTGTCGCGGGGGTGCGCGCGTCACCGGTGGAGCGTGAGGTGCCGGCGGACCGCAAGGTGCGGATCCACGCCCTGACCGGCGCCGCCGGGCCGGTGGCGGAGGTGGTTGACGCCGGCCGGTGGCGCGGCTCGGCGCGTGACGACGTGCGCGGGCCCACGGTGGCGGCGGTGGGTGGCGTCCTGGAGCTGACCTCGCCCGGGCTGGACATGCCCACCGGGGTCGACCGCTCTGGCCTGGTCTACCTGGTCGACTCGCCGGTGCCGCTGCCGGTGGCACACACCCGTTTCGCCTCCGCGAGCGGCGCGCCGGGCGACCCGCGGCTCTCGATCTTCGGCGGCGACGAGGTGCCGGTGCGGTTCTCCGACGCCGTGCGGGCCCTGCCGCGGGTGCCCGCGCGGGGCTTCCTGGTCGACCTGGAGTACGCGGACCGCCTCGCCGTCGACGCCGGCCTCGGCGACGAGGCGCAGGTGTGGCTGGCGGCCGACGCGCCCGACGACATCGTCGACCGCCTGCGCGAGCAGGGGCTGGTCGTGCTGGCCGACGACTCGATCGGTTCCGCCCGCGGCCGGTACGGGGAGCAGGGTCCGCCGCTCGCCCTCCGCTTCCAGCTCATCGCCGGCGCGCTCGGTGTGCTGCTCGCCGCCCTGGCGCTGGCCGTGGCGGCGGCGGTGGAGCGCCCAGACCGCGCGGTCGAGCTCGCCGCGCTGCGCGCGCAGGGGCTCCCGCTGCGCGCGGTGCGGCTGATCGGCTATGGCGGCTACGCCGCGCTCGTGCTCGCCGGCGTGGTGATCGGGATCGCGGCGGCGGCGCTGGGCGGGTCATTGGTGGAGGCGGCGGTGCCGGTGTTCGTCGACGACTGGGCGGTGCTTCCGGTCGCCACCGGCCCGCAGGCTGGTGCACTGCTCGTGGCCGGGCTCACCGGGCTCGTCGTGCTCGGCGTGACCGGCGCGGTGGCCGCCGGGCAGCTCGTGCGGGCGAGCGGGGGTGGTCGCCGGTGATCGCGCTCGTCCTCGCCATGCTCGCCGCCCGCAAGGCGCAGGCGATCGCGGTGTTGCTGCTCAGCCTCTTCGCCACCGGCGCGGCGGTGGCCGGCCCGACCTACCTGCGCGCGGTCGACCGCGCGGTGGTGCAGACCGAGGTGGGCGAGTCCGATCGGATGGAGCAGACGGTCAGCCTCTCCACGTTCGTGGGGGACGAGGAGATGGTCGCCCCCGCGGGCTTCGACTCGGTGGTGCCTCGGGCGCTCGACGTCGACGGGTTCGAGGCGATCTACTCGACGTCCTTCGTGGTGCTCGGCGTCGAGCCCGACGAGGGCGTCTCGTCGCTGGTCTTCCGGTCCGACGTCTGCCCGCACCTGCGGATGGTCGCCGGGCGGTGCCTGATGGCGGCCGGCGAGACGGTGATCGGGGAGAGCACCGCGAAGCGGCTGGGCCTGGCGCCCGGCGCCACGATCACGATCGCGGCGGCCACCTACAGCGAGCAGGCCCGCCGCTGGGTGCCGGCCGGTCCGCCGGCCCAGCTGGCCGTCGTCGGCGTCTACCAGCCGCTCGACGTCGCGGATGTCTACTGGGGACGGACGGGATACTTCACGCCCGGCAGCCCCGACAGCGCCCGCGAGCCGCTCTTCGTCAACAGGCAGACCGCCGACGGCGTCCCACACCCCCAGGACATGCGCTCGGTGGAGGGCGTGCCCGGGCCGGGCGCGCTCGCCCCCGGCCACCTCGACGAGGTCCGCGCCGACCTCGCCGACATGCGCGACGAGCTGGTCGGCACCGGTGGTCCGTCGGCCACCTTCGTCACGCTCACCACCGAGCTCGACGCGCTGCTCGACCGCATCGAGCAGTCTCAGGTCCTGGCCCGGCGAGTCGTGCCCGTGGCCGCGGTGCCGCTGGTCGGGCTCTGCTGGTTCGTCATCTTCCTCGCGGTGGCGTACGGGACGGCGGGCCGCCGCTACGAGCTGGGGCTGTTCGCCCTCCGCGGCGCCCGCTGGCCGGTGCGATGGTGGCTGAGCGCGGGCGAGAGCACGCTCGCGATCCTGGCCGGCGCCCCGCTCGGATACCTGGCCGGCACGTTCGCGGTGTGGCTGGTGGCGCGGGCCCGGTTCGGCGGCGGTGGGCTGGTCATCACCGGCGAGGCCCTGCCGTACGCCGCGCTGGCCGCCGGCGGTGCCCTGCTGGCCGCCCTGCTCGCCCAGCGGCAGCAGCTCGCCGCTCCGGTCGCCGACCTGCTCCGCCGGGTGCCCGCCCGCACCGGCACGTGGCGTTCCGCCGCGGTCGAGGCGGTCGTGGTGGTGCTCGCGGCCGTGGCGGTCTTCCAACTGCGCGGCTTCGAGGGCGAGCTGGTGGGGCTGTCGCTGCTCGTGCCATCGCTGGTCGCGGTCGCCATCGCGCTCGTGGCCGCCCGGCTGCTCATGCCGCTGGCCGGCCGGCTCGGCGCCCGCGCGCTGCGCCGCGGCCGGCTCGGCGCCGCCCTCGGCGCGCTGCACGTGGCCCGGCGCCCCGGCAGCCACCGCCTCTTCGTGCTGCTGGCGGTCGCGGTGTCGCTGCTCGGCTTCGCCGCGATGGCGGTCGACGTGGCCGCCCGCTCGCGCGCCGAGCGGGCCAGCGTCGAGACCGGCGCCGACCGCGTGGTCACCGTCCTGCCGGTCGACGCGGGCCAGCTGCTGGCCACCGTGCGCGAGGTCGACCCGGACGGGCGGTTCGCGATGGCGGCGGCCGTGGTGCCCCCGCTCACCCCGGATGGCGTGCCCATGCTGGCGGTCGACACCCCCCGGCTGGAGCGGGTCGCGGTGTGGCGGCCGGAGTTCGGGCCGACCCCGGGCGAGGTGACGAAGCTGCTGCGGCCGGCGACCCCGGAGCCGTACGTGCTGCGCGGCACCCGCGTCACCGTCACGATCGACAATCCGGGTCAGTCCGAGGGGCAGCTGCGGCTCGCGGTGTCGCTGCGGCCGCTCGACGGGAGTGACGCGGTCCGGATGACGTTCGGCGTGCTCGAGCGGGGCGAGCACACGTACACCGCCGAGGTCGGCGCCTGCGCCACCGGCTGCCGCCTGATCGGCTTCGACGGCATCTACGCGCGGAGCGGATCGGACACCACGACCGTGGTGATCCGCGAGATCCAGGACCTCGCCTCCACGCCGGAGCTGGCCAGCGGCGGCTGGAAGAGCACCGTGCGGGGCGATGTCACGCCCGGCCCGGAGGGGCTCTCGCTGAAGGTCGCCGCCACCGGCGCGCGGCAAGTTACCTGGGCCCTGGCGCCAGACGTGCCCACCCCGCTGCCCGTGGTGGCGACCGACCGCCTCCAGAATTCCGAGTCGCTGCCAGGTCTCGACGCCAACCGGCCCGTCCCGCAGGTGGTCGGGCAGGTCACCACGCTGCCCCGGCTCGGCGCGAACGGGGTGTTGACCGACCTGGAGTACCTGGAACGCCAGACCCTCGACGTCGCCCGGGTCACCGAGCCGCAGGTATGGCTAAACCCGGACGCGCCCGCCGACATCATCGACCGCCTCGCCGCGCAGGGCCTGGTGATCACCGGCGATGACAGCGTGGCCGAGGCGCGGGCGCTGCTCGACAAGCGGGCACCGGCGCTGGCCATCTGGTTCCACCTGCTGGCGGCCGGCTTCGCCGTGCTCCTCGGGCTCGGCGGCCTCGCGCTCATGGCGGCCGTCGACCGGCGGCGGACCACCGAAGACATGCGCGCGCTGCGCCTGCAGGGCCTGCCCGGCCGGGTGGTGGCCCGGGCGTCACTGTGGAGCTACCTGCCGGTGGTCGGGGCCGCGCTGGTCACCGGCGCGGTGGCGGCGGTGGTCGCGTGGTGGCTGGCCGGCAGCTATCTGCCCGTGTTCGTCGACGACTCGCTCGTGCTGGTGCTGCCGCGCTGGCCTTCCCCGTCGGCCGCGGCGCTGCCGGCCCTGCTCGCCGCCGTGGGCTTCACGGCCGCGGCGGTGGGCGTATCGGTGGCGCTGCGCCGCTCCACATCGAAGGGCACTTTGGGGTGACCTTGTTGCAGCGCCGGGTGGGTTCGCGGGTGCGTCGCGCGTGCGAGACTAGGGAACCATGAGCGACCCACGGACCACTCCGTCGATCTTCACCCGCGGCGCGGTCGATCTCAGCGCGCTGCGTACCCCCGCACCCACCCCGACGAGCCGCACCGAGGCTCCCGCCAGCCCGGGCGGTCCGCCAAGCGGCGGTGGCGGTGGCGGTGGCGTCACTGTGATCGACGTCACCGAGGCCACCTTCCAGAGCGAGGTGCTGGAGCGGTCGCTCACCACCCCGGTCGTCATCGACTTCTGGGCCGAGTGGTGCCAGCCGTGCAAGCAGCTCTCGCCGATCCTGGAAAAGCTCGCCGTCGAGGGTGACGGCGCGTGGGTGCTCGCCAAGGTCGACGTCGACACCAACCCCAGGCTCGCGCAGATGTTCCGGGTCCAGGGCATCCCCATGGTGTACGCGGTGGTGGGCGGCCAGCCGGTCGACGCGTTCAGCGGCGTGGTGCCGGAGGCGCAGCTGCGCCAGTGGATCGACGCGGTGCTCAAGGCGGGTGGCGTGCAGCCGTCGGCCGCGCCGGAGGACCCGCGGCTGGTCGACGCCGACGACGCGCTGATGACCGGCGACCTCGACACGGCCGAGCAGGCCTACAAGAAGATCCTCGCCGAGTCACCGGCCGACGCGGCCGCCGAGGCGGGGCTCGCCCACGTCGAGCTGGCCCGCCGCGTGGTGGGCGTCGACCCGCGGGCCGCGCTCACCGACGCCGAGGCCAAGCCCGACGACGTGGCCACCCAGCTGCTCGCGGCCGACGTCGAGGTGCTCAGCGGCCTCGCCGACCAGGCGTACAAGCGGCTGGTCGACCTGGTCCGCCGCACCGCCGGAGACGAGCGCGAGGAGATCCGCAAGCACCTGCTGTCGCTGTTCACCATCGCCGGACCCGACGACCCGGCGGTCGCCAGCGCACGGCGGGCCCTCGCGAGCGCGCTCTTCTAGGGGCCGCCCATGCGCCGCATCGCCATCCTCGACGCACCGTCGAACCTCGGCCTGCGCCCGCCGACCGAGACGTCGGTGCCGGGCTGTGCGAAGGCGCCCGGCGCGCTGCGCGACCACGACCTGGTGGCCCGCCTCGCCGCCCGCGACGCGGGCTGCCTGACCCCGCCGCGGTACGACCCGGGCGACTGGCGTCCGGGCGACGGGGTGTGCCACGCCGACCGGATCGCGGCGTACTCGGTGGCGCTGGCCGACCGCATCGGCTCGATCATCGACGCCGGCGAGTTTCCGGTCGTGCTCGGCGGCGACTGCTCCATCCTGCTCGGCTCGGCCCTGGCCATGCACCGCCAGGGCGACGTGGTGGGTGGCCGGATCGGGCTGGTGTTCGTCGACGGCCACTCCGACTTCCGGCACCCCGGCAACGCCTCGTACGTGGGCGCGGCCGCCGGCGAGGATCTGGCCCTGGCCACCGGCCGCGGTCAGGCCGACCTCGCCGGCATCGAGGGCCGCCGGCCGTACTTTCGCGACGTCGACGTGGTGGTGCTGGGCATCCGCGCGCAGGATGAGTACCGTCTCGACCTCCAGGCCGCCGGCATCATCACCCGCCCGGTGCCCGCGCTGCGCGTGGAGGGCGCGGCCCGTACCGCCCAGTGGGCCCGCGACCAGCTGAGCGACTGCGCCGGCTACTGGGTGCACGTCGACGTGGACGTGCTCGACCCCGCCGTGATGCCCGCCGTGGACGCGCCCGATCCGGGTGGCATCGCCTTCGCCGAGCTGGAGCTGCTGCTCTCCGGCCTGGTCGACACGCCGCGGTGCCTGGGCGTGGAGATCACCGTCTTCGACCCCGACTACGACCCGGACGGCTCGTACGCCGCCGAGATCGTCGAGACCGTGGTGGCCGGCCTGGCCCCGGTCCGCATGGCCGACCCGCCCCCGCCGGCAGCCGGCTCGATGCCGTCGACCGGTGACGTCACGGAGGCGGATGAGACTCCGGGGCCGGTGGAGCTCCCGGCGGCGGTTGAGCCTTCGCCGGCGCCTGGAGCGCTGGAGAGCGAGGCGCCGGAGACAGCGCCCGCCACGCCGAGCGCCTTCGCGCCGGCATCGGAGCGGGAGGAAGCGGCGGCCGAGCCGGCATCGGTCGACCCGGTGGGCGAGCCGGAGCGGGCCGAGGCGGTCACCCCGCCGGCGCCGGTCGCACCGTCCGCGCGCAAGCCACTGGCCTCGGAGACGGATGCCGGCGTGGTGTCGATCGCGGCCTCGGGCGCCCGCGCCGCGTCAGGCTCGGGTGGCTCCCCGGCGGGCGGCGCCGCTCCGCCGATCCTGGCTGACAGCGCCATGGCCGATGTCCTGGCCGCTGCCGCCGCGGCGTCCGGGATCCGCAAGCCACCGGCCGCGCGCAAGGCACCCGACGACGAACCCACATCGCGTTCCGCCACGACGGGCACGGAGCGGCCTGATCCAGACCCCGCCGCGAAGCCGAAGCCCGCCCCCACCGCGCAGACGACCCCCGAACCCGCTGCGCGGACCAAGCCCGAGCCCGCTGCGAAGACGAAGCCTGAGCCTTCTGTGCGGACGAAGGCCGAGCGTGCCGCACGGACGAAGGCCGAGCCTGAGGCGGGTGCGCAACGCAGATCGACAGATCCGCGCCGGCGCGGCAAGGCTGAGCCGGCCCCGAGCCCGCGCGCGAAGCCTGAGCCGGCCCCGAGCCAGCGCGGCAAGGCGGAGCCGGAGCCTCGCCCGCGCGGCAAGGCCGAGCCCGATGCCGCCCTGCGGCGAAAGGCGGAGTCGGCCTGGATGGACGTCGCCGCCGACCTGGCCGCCCGGAGGGGCACGCAGGCACGCCGCGCCACCGACCCGGGTCCGGCTGGTCTGCGGAGGGCGGATGACTCGGGTCCGGCTGGTCTGCGGAGGGCGGATGACTCGGGTCCGGCTGGTCTGCGGAGGCCGGACGACTCGGGCCCGGCTGGTCTACGAAGAGCGGAAGACCTGGGTCCGGCGAGGCTGCGCCGTGGCGGGGATGCCGAGCCGGCGTGGAAGGACGACGAGCCGAAGCCGCCCGCGCCCGAGGAGCCAGGAGCCTCCGCGAGCGACGAGGCGGACGCGGCGCGGCCGGGCTCGCGCGAAAACGGTGCGGGCCAGGAAGCCGGGCAGGCGCGTACGGCGGGCGGGGTGGCCGTGCCGGCGTTTGAGCCGTTCGGCCCGCCGGCGAAGGCCGGGCCCGGTCGGCTGCGCCGCCACAAGAAGGACCCACCCGCCGAAAGCGCCTAAAACATCCAAGCCAGCACTGAGCTGGGCCCTTGGGTCAGACCCAGCCCGCGCCGGGCCGTCGGGTCAGGCCCAGCCCGCGCCGAGCCAGGCCGTCGGGTCAGGCCAGCCCCGGGTCATCCCTTGCCGCGGAGGAACTTCTCGGCGATCGGGACGGAGCTCGCGCCGCTGTCGCCGCCCTTCTCGACGAAGATGGCGAACGCGATGTCGCCCTGCCAACCCACCCACCAGGCGTGCGTGTTGGCGGGGTTGTTGTCGAACTCGGCCGTGCCCGTCTTGCCGTACACCGGCTCGCCCGGAACGTCCTTGAGCGCGGACCCCGTGCCAGCCGTGACCACCTCGCGCATCATCGTGCGGACGGCCTCGACGGAGCCGGCGTTGAGCTCGGGGCCGGGCGCGGCCTTCTGGGCGGGCGCGGGCTCGGTCAGGATCGTGGGCTGCTGCCACTGACCGCGCGCGATCGCTGCCGTGGCGGCGGCCATCGCCAGGGGGCTGACCACCGTGGTGCCCTGTCCGAACGACGCGGACGCCCGCTCGGTGGCCGAGCCGCCCGTGGAAACCTTCCCGGTGAAGGCATCCACGCCCATGTCCCACTTGCCCTCCAGCCCCAGTGAACGGCCGGCGGTGGCGAGGCCGTCGTCACCCAGCTTGGGGGCGAGGCCGATGAAGGCGGTGTTGCACGAACGGGCGAAGTCGACCCGGAACGGGACGCTACCGAGCGCCATGTTGTGCGAGTTCTTGTACGAGCGGCCATCGACCGTGGCGTTCTTCGGGCAGTTGACCTTGGTGTCGAGCGTGACCGCGCCCTTGTCGAGCAGGCCGAGCGCCGAGACCATCTTGAACGTCGAGCCGGGCGGGACCGAGGCGTTGAAGGCGAGGTTGACGTCACCGGTGTTGGCGACCGCCGCCACCGTGCCGTCGTGGATGCGCACCGCGACCAGGGCGGCGGGGTGGCCGGCGCCGCTCAGCGCGCTGTCCGCGGCCCGCTGGATCTTCGGGTCGAGCGTGGTCTTCAGCGGGGTACCCGGCTTGGGCTCGGCGCGGTACGCCTCGGCCACGTCCTCAGTATCGTCCCCCGTTTTGTGCACGATCTTCACGACCTGGCCGGCGCCGCCTCGCAGCTGGTCGTCGTATCGCTCCTGGAGGCCGCCGTGCCCGATGACGTCCCCGACGACGTACTTGCCCGGATTGTTGTCGAGATCCTCTTTCTGCACCGGGTCGACGGTGCCGAGCAGCGCGCGGGCGAACTCGCGGGTGGGCGCCAGGTAGCGGGTCTCGTCGCGGAACCGGGTGCCCGGGAGGGCCTGCAGCCGGTCGCGGATCTTCACGTAGACCTCCTTGCGGAGGGAGACCACGTCGACGAAGTGGGTGGGGTCGGCGGCCGCGGCGCGCGCGGGCAGGTCGTCGAGGCCGACGTTGACGCCGACCGACTTGAACGCTCCGTCCAGGTCCTTGACCAGCTGCTCCATGCCGATGACCGCGTCGGGCTGGATGCCGACCACGACCACCGGGCGGGCCTCCACGATCGGCTTGCCGCTGGCGTCGAGGATCGATGCCCGGCCGGCGGTCTCCCGCTCGATGGCGAACTCGTCACCCGCCGTGAGCTTCTCCTGGACGATCTTGGGCTCCCAGATCACCTGCCACTTGTCGTCGGCGTTCTTGCTGAGGCGGACCGTGGTCGGGTATGTCCAGTGCGCTCCGCCGGGCAGCGTCCAGTCGACGTTGACCGTGCTGGTCGCGATGTCCTTGGTGATCGACGGCTTACCCGCGCGGGTGAGTGCCGGCGGCGTTGCGGCGAGTACGCCGGAGAGCGCTTTGATCTCGGTCACAACCTGGCCGGGCTGGACCTTCTGCCCGCCCGGGTCGACGAAGCCCACCGCGTCGAGATTGCCCGAACGCCACCCGGCCATGAACGCGTCGACGCTCTTCTCCGGCCCGTCACCACTCCCGCAAGCTGTTAAAACACCTGCGGCCAGCACGATAGCCGCCACCCCGTAAGTCACACGCATTCCGTGACGGTAGTACGAGCGTGGAGGTCACCGATGCCCCGCATCGTGCCTATACCGGCTGGGTACGGGTACTCGGGGAGGGCCTAGTCTGAACTGAGTCAGCCCACAGCGTGGTGGGCGAGGGGGGAGTGTGCACCCATGGTCCGGCGAGCGGGCATGTCATCAGCCGACCGGATCGGCGCCGGTGCGAGCGTCGACACCCTCGCGGATGGCACGCTCCCGGATCTGCCGAGCGTCGACGAGGTGGAGGACGCCGAGATCGACGAGCCCGTCCCCAGCACCGAGCGCCTCGTCGCACAGGCCGTGGCGCTGGCGGGCGACGACCATGACTCGGCGGCGCTGGTCGACCGGTTTTGGCGGTTTGCCCCGGATGAGGAGCTGATCGGATACACGGCGGCTGAGATGCTGGCCGCCGCGCGCAGCCACCGCGAGCTGGCCGAGCAGCGCGTGCCGGGGGAGCTCCGCCTGCGGATCAGCGAGCCGGGCGCGTCCGACGACCACACCGTGATCGAGATCGTCACCGACGACATGCCGTTTCTCGTCGACTCGGTGACCGCGCTGCTCACCGCCCACCACCTCGACGTCCACCTGCTGGTACACCCGCTGATCGTGGTGCGCCGCGAGCCGCTCGGCAAGCTCGACGAGGTCGCCGCCGAGGTGGAGGCCGACGACGCGATCGACGGCGACATCGTCGAGAGCTGGATGCACGTCGAGGTCGACCCGGTCCGCGACGCGGTGGCCCGCGACCAGCTGCGGCGCGAGCTGCAGCGGGTGCTCACCGACGTGCGTGAGGCCGTCGAAGACTGGCCCAAGATGCGGCGCATGGCCACGGCCATCGCCGACAAGCTCGCCGCGGCGCGCAATACGCCGGACCGCCCGCCGGTGCCCGAAAAGGACATCACCGACTCCGTCGAGCTGTTGCGCTGGCTGGCCGATGACCACTTCACCTTCCTCGGATACCGGGAGTATCGGCTGGCCGAGGGTGAGGGCGACGACAAGCTGCTGGAGGCGGTCATGGGCACCGGCCTCGGCATCCTCCGCCAGGATCAGACCGCCCCCCGGGTGATCTCCTCGATGACGCCGGAGGCCTACGAGAAGGTGCTGGAGAAGCGCCTCCTCATCATCACGAAGGCCAACTCACGGGCCACCGTCCACCGTTCGGCGTACCTCGACTACATCGGCATCAAGATCTTCGACGCGGCCGGTGACGTGATCGGCGAGCGCCGCTTCCTCGGGCTCTTCTCCACCTCGGCCTATCGCACCAGCGTGCGCGACCTGCCCGTGGTGCGCCGGAAAGTCGCCGAGGTGCTCGACCGCTCCGGCCTCTCGCCGCGCAGCCACTCCGGCAAGGACCTGCTGCAGATCCTCGAGACGTACCCGCGGGACGAGCTCTTCCAGATCAAGACCGACGACCTCTATCAAGCGGTCATCGGTGTGCTGCGCATGGCCGGCCGCCGCCAGCTGCGCCTCTTCCTGCGCCGGGACGGGTACGGGCGGTTCATCTCCTGCCTCATCTACCTGCCGCGCGACCGGTTCACCACGCAAAACCGGCTGAGGATGCAGGAGATCCTGCTCCGCGAGCTCAACGGCATCGGCGTCGACTACACCACCCGGGTGACCGAGTCGATGCTGGCCCGGATCCACTTCATCGTGCGCACCGAGCCGGGCAATCCGCCGGGCGAGGTCGACCCGGACGCGCTTGCCGAGGAGCTCGCCGACGCCACCCGGCTGTGGGAGGACGACTTTCGGCTGGTGCTGGAGCGAAAGCTCGGCGACGAGCAGGCCAAGCGCCTCTACCACCGGTACTCGGACGCGTTCCCGGAGGGGTACAAGGACGAGCACGCCCCGTTCGAGGCCGTCAAGGACCTCGCCAAGCTGGAGCTGCTCGACGAGCCGGGCCAGCTGGAGATGCACCTGTACCGCAAGGACAAGGACGCCGACAACGTCCGGTTCAAGATCTACCGGTACGGCGAGCCGATGGTGCTCTCCGCCGTCCTGCCGGTGCTGCACTCGCTCGGCGTGCAGGCGATGGACGAGCGGCCGTACGAGCTGCGCCGCCCCGACGCCGCCGTCTACCTCTACGACTTCGGCCTCCAACTGCCCGAGGCGCACCGCGACCTGGCCGAGGTACGCCCGCACGTGGAAAACGCCTTCGCGGCCGCGTGGCGGGGCGAGGCGGAGGTCGACGGCCTCAACGAGCTGGTGCTGCGCGCGGGGCTCACCTGGCGGCAGGTGGTGGTACTCCGGGCGTACGCGAAGTACCTGCGCCAGGCGGGCACGTTCTTCTCGCAGCGGTACATGGAGACCACGTTCATCGAAAACCCGCTGGTCGCGGGGCTGCTGGTGCGGCTCTTCGAGACCCGCTTCGCGCCCCGCCCGGTGCTCACCGACGACGAGCGGGCGGAGCGGGGGGCCGAGCTGATCGAGGAGATCAGCAAGCAGCTCGACGCGGTGGAGAGCCTCGACCAGGACCGGATCCTCCGCTCGTACCTCACGCTGATCCAGGCCACGCTCCGCACGTCGTTCTTCCAGCGCGGCGCGGATCAGCGGCCGAAGTCGTATGTCGCGTTCAAGCTCGATCCGCAGGCGATCCCGGACCTGCCGGCGCCCCGCCCGAAGTTCGAGATCTTCGTGTACTCGCCGCGCTTCGAGGGCGTGCACCTGCGTTACGGCCCGGTCGCGCGCGGCGGGCTGCGCTGGTCGGACCGGCGTGAGGATTACCGCACCGAGGTGCTCGGCCTGGTCAAGGCGCAGACCGTGAAGAATGCCGTGATCGTGCCGGTGGGCGCCAAGGGCGGGTTCGTCCTCAAGAAGAAGCCATCCGGGAGCGCGAGGAGCGAGCTTGCGAGCCCCGCAGCCGCGAACAGCGCAAACTCAGACCGCGACGAGGCGGTGGAGTGCTACAAGCTCTTCATCAACGCGCTGCTCGACGTCACCGACAACATCGTGGGCGGCAAGGTGACCCCGCCGCGCGACGTGGTGCGCCACGACCCGGACGACACCTACCTCGTGGTGGCCGCCGACAAGGGCACCGCCACGTTCTCCGACATCGCCAACGAGATCTCGGTGCGGCGCCGCTTCTGGCTCGGCGACGCGTTCGCCTCGGGCGGCTCGGCCGGCTACGACCACAAGAAGATGGGCATCACCGCCCGCGGCGCGTGGGAGTCGGTCAAGCGCCACTTCCGCGACCTGGGCGTCGACACGCAGACCCAGGACTTCACCGCGGTCGGGGTCGGTGACATGTCCGGCGATGTCTTCGGCAACGGGATGCTGCTGTCCCGCCATATCCAGCTCGTGGCCGCCTTCGACCACCGGCACATCTTCATCGACCCCACACCGGTGCCGGAAAGCTCCTACGCGGAGCGGCAGCGCCTCTTCGACCTGCCGCGCTCGTCGTGGGCCGACTACGACGCCACGCTCATCTCCGAGGGCGGGGGAGTCTTCCCGCGTACCATGAAATCCATCCCGGTCACGCCGCAGATGCGCGCGGCGCTCGGCCTCGACGAGGGTGTGCGGGCCCTCTCGCCCGCGGAGCTGATGCGTTCGATCCTGCTGGCACCGGTCGATCTACTGTGGAACGGCGGGATCGGCACCTACGTCAAGGCCGCCGGCGAGTCCAATGTGGATGTCGGCGACAAGGCCAACGACGCGATCCGGGTCGACGGCGGGCAGCTGCGCGTCAAGGTGGTCGGCGAGGGCGGCAACCTCGGCCTGACCCAGCAGGGGCGCGTGGAGTTCGCGCTCAAGGGCGGGCACATCTACACCGACTTCATCGACAACTCGGCCGGCGTCGACTGCTCCGACCACGAGGTCAACATCAAGATCCTGCTCGGCGGCGCGATCGCGGACGGCGAGATGACCACGCCGGAACGCGACGCGCTGCTCGTCGAGATGACCGACGAGGTCGCCGAGCTCGTGCTGCGCGACAACTACGACCAGGCGCGCGCGCTGGGCAACGCGCGGGCGCAGGCCGACTCACTACTGCCCGTACACCGGCGGATGCTGACCGAGCTGGAGCGCTCCGGCGGGCTCGACCGCCAGCTCGAGGCGCTCCCCACCGACGAGGTGCTCGAAGTGCGCGGGTCCGGGCTGACGACGCCCGAGTTCGCGGTGCTGCTCGCCTACGTGAAGATCGCGCTGGAGAAGGAGCTGCTCGCCGACCCGATCGCGGACGAGGAGTGGGCGGCCGAGGTGCTGGCCGAGTACTTCCCGACGCCGCTGCGTGAGCGCTGCTCCGGCCGCATGGGCGGGCACCGGCTGCGCCGCGAGATCGTGGTCACCCAGCTCGTCAACGAGGTGGTCAACCGCGGCGGCACATCCTTCGTGTTCCGTGCCATCGAGGAGTCGGGCGCCTCGGCCGCCGACATCATCCGGGCGTACGTGGTGGTGCGCGACGTCTTCGGCCTGCGCGACATCTGGGCGTCCGTGGAGGCGCTCGACAACGAGGTGCCGACCGCCGCGCAGACGATGATCTACCTGGAGACCCGGCGGCTGCTCGACCGGGCGGTGCGCTGGTTGGTCTCATCGCGACGGTCCCCATTGGACGTCCCGGCCGAGACCGAGCGGCTGCGCGCCGGCATCGCCGAGCTCATGCCCAAGCTGGAGACGCTCTTCCGCGGCACCGAACGGGAGACGCTGCGCGCCCACGCGACCGGGCTCGCCTCCCGCGGCCTGCCCGAGCCGCTGGCCGAGCAGGCCACCCGCCTCGTGTACGGCTTCGGCCTACTCGACGTCGTGGAGGTGGCCAACCAGACCGGCCATCCCCTGGAGCGGGTGGCGGAGGTCTACTTCGTCCTGTCCGAACAGTTCCGCGTGGACGAGCTGCTCTCGAAGATCTCGCTGCTGCCCCGGGAAGACCGGTGGCAGACGCTCGCCCGCATGGCGCTCCGCTACGACCTGTACGCCGCGCTCGCCGCCCTCACCGCCGAGGTGCTCAACTCCACGCCCGAGGACCTGCCCGCCCCGCAGCGGGTGCGAGCCTGGGAGGAGGCCAACGCGTCGTCGATCTCCCGCACCCGCAACGCGCTCGGCGAGTTCGGCGACTCGCGGGCCGACCTCGCGGCGCTTTCGGTGCTGCTACGCCAGATCCGCACGCTCGTCCGGACCGCCTCGGCGGCGTGATCCGCACCACAGCAAGGTGCGCGGAGGCGGTGGCCATACAGGTAAAGTTCGGGGCGATGCTCGACAAGCGCCTATACCACCACCTCGTGACCTGGCTGGGCCAGTGGCCCGCCGGTCAGCCGCTGGCCGTGGTCGGTTCCGACCGGCGCACCCAGCCGGCCTGGGATGGCCGGGTCTACGCGATGGTGGGTGTCGGCGCGCCAGGCGGCACCGTCATCTCCGTGCCGCCGACCCGGGCCGCGGCCGTGCGGGTCCTCGCCGACCAGCCACTCGACGACCTGCTCGCCAAGCTGCCCACCGCCCTGGGCCTCGATGCCGAGCGCCGGGCCTACGGCGGAGTGTTCCGCTACTCCCTGGACCCCGAGCGGCTGCCAGACGCCGGCGAGTGGGTGCCCCACGACGATCCCGTGGTGCCGCCGTGGCTGTGGCCCTTCGGCGGTGACGTGCTGATCGCCCGCGACCCGGAGACGGGCGCATATCTGGCCGGCGTGGGCATCAAGCGCCACGATGCGTACGGCAACGAGCTCTCCGTCGGCACCGAGGTGGCCGCCCGCGGCCGCGGCCTCGCCCGCCGCCTGGTGGCCCAGGCCGCCCGCCGCGTGCTCGACGAGGGCGCCGTCCCGACCTACCTCCACGCGACCGACAACACCGCCTCGGCGAAGGTGGCCGAGGCGGCCGGCTTCCCCGAGCGCGGCTGGACCGTCTACGGCCTGTAGCTCGCTCTTCGGGTTTCGCCCTTCAGACATCCTTTGCCCACGTCCGCGCCAGTCGCGGACCGTATGCTCCCGCGGGCCGCCGGGTCCGCGGGTCAAGCCCTTGCTGCCTCCGGCGGGAGTGCTCCGGATCATGCGGAAGTGCGTGGACCATTGTGGACGGAGCTTCGAACACCAAGACCGGGTGGTCGTCGAGGCGGTCGACGTCGCTGGTTCCTCTTTACCTGGCAGGTAATCGACGGGTCGGCGGGGCCGTGACATGGTCGGATCATGAGTGATTTCAAGGATCTCGCTGACCGCTACATCGCCACCTGGAACGAACCCGACGCGGGCGCGCGCCGTGCCGCCGTCGCGTCGCTGTGGGCTGAGGACGGCACCTACACCGACCCGCTCGCCTCGGTCGCCGGGCATGACGCGATCGCCGCGCTCATCGCCGGTGCTCGCGAGCAGTTTCCCGGGTTCGCCTTCCGGCTGCTCGGGCCGGTCGACGGCCACCACGACATCGGGCGCTTCGCGTGGGAGCTCGTGCCCGAGGCTGGTGGCGAGTCCGTAGTGGAGGGTTCGGACGTGGCCGTCGTGGGTGAGGACGGGCGCATCACGGGTGTGTTCGGCTTCCTCGACAAGGTGCCCGCGTCACAGTGACCCGAGGTACTTCCTCGTCTCCTCGTCGGCGGGGAAGAAGCTCTCGATGGCGAGCTCGGCCACGGTGACGTCCAGCGGCGTGCCGAAGGTCGCCGTGGTGCTGAAGAACGCCAACTCGCGATCCCGATGGCGGAGCCGCAGCGGCACCGCGAAGTCGCCGGGGCCGGGCGCCTCGGCGTCCGGCCCGGGCTCGCCGCCGGGATAGCCGCGCAGCTCCTCGTAGAGCGCCGCCAGCTCCGCGTCACCCGTGACGAGTTGGCGGCGCAGCCGTTCAAGGAGGTGGGCCCGCCACTCGGGCAGGTTGGCGACACGGGGTGCCATCCCGTCCGGGTGGAGGGTGACGCGCAGGACGTTCATCGGTGGGGCCAGCAGCTCGGGCGCGACCCCTTCGGTGAGGACGGCGACGCTGCTGTTGGCGTCGACGAGCTGCCAGGCCCGGTCCACCACCACCGCCGGATAGGGCTCGTGCCCGGTGAGGATCTGCCGGACCGCGGCCCGGACGGCGGAGAGCCGCGGC
>Ga0214467_1000029_pt1 | contig 40912 bp, 41 predicted proteins | sample RVTome_8_FD_187339 | JGI IMG/M metagenome (GOLD analysis project Ga0214467, IMG submission 187339) | Soil microbial communities from uranium-contaminated site in the Upper Colorado River Basin, Wyoming, United States - RVT160D0 HiSeq ...
GATCGGCGTCTCGGAGGCGTTGCGCACGAACGCGCCCCACCCGTCGGGCCCCCAACCCCACCAGGCCGACACCAGCGCCGCCTGGGTGCGCCGGAGGAACGCCTCCTGCTGCCGCCGCGCCTCGGCGGCCACCCGGTCCCGCTCAGACTCGATCTTGTACACCCGCTGGGCCGCCAGCGCGGCGAGCGCCGCGAAACAGAGCGCCATGATCGTCGCGACCGAAGAGAGCCAGGTGGGTACGTCGCCCCAGTCCGCTGCCAGCACGGGAGGGACTCTAGCTAAAGCCCGTCTGGCCGCCCGGCCTGGCGCCGTGCGTCAAACCCTGAGCCTCATGGTTCGCTCGCGAGCTCACTCACCCCGGAACGTGCGGCGGTACGCGGTCGGCGGGACGCCGATCGAGAGCTGGAACTGCTGGCGCAGCGCGGCCGCCGTGCCGAAGCCGGACTGGCGGGCGACCTGGTCGACGCCGAGGCCGGTGGTCTCCAGCAGCAGCCGGGCCCGGTCGACCCGCTGCTGCAGCAGCCAGCGCGCCGGGCTCGCGCCGGTCTCCTCGCGAAACCGCCGGGTGAACGTGCGCACGCTCATCCGCGCGTGTGCCGCCATCGCCCGCAGCGTGAGCGGCTGGTCGAGGCGGGCGAGCGCCCACTCGCGGGTCGGCGCGGTGCCGGTCGCGCCGATCTCCGGGACCGGGTGCTCGGTGTACTGCGCCTGGCCGCCCTCCCGCCACGGCGGCACCACGCACCGGCGGGCCGCGCGGTTGGCCACCTCGGTGCCGTGGTCGCGGCGGATGATGTGCAGGCAAAGGTCGATGCCCGCGGCCACTCCCGCCGACGTCAGGATCTCGCCGTCGTCGATGAAGAGCACGTCGGGGTCCAGCTTGACCTTCGGGTACAGGGCGCGGAACGCGTCGGCGTGCGCCCAGTGGGTGGCGGCCGGGCGGTCGTCGAGGAGCCCGGCGGCGGCCAGCACGAACGAGCCCGTGCAGATCGACACGATGCGCGCACCCCGCCCGTGGGCGGCGCGCAGCGCCTCGCCGACCGCCGGGTCGACGGTGCCGTGGGTCAGCGGCGCGCCACCGTGGATGCCCGGCACCACCACCGTGCCGGCCGTCTCGGTCAGCTCCAGGCCGTGGTCGGGCACCACCTGGAAGCGGGCGGCGGAGCGGACCGGGCCGCCGGTGGGAGTGCAGGTGTCCACCGCGTACCGCCGGTAGCCGGCCACGTCACGGGCGGCGCCGAGCACCTGCGAAGGGGTGCCGAGGTCGAGCCCCACGACATGGTCGAGGGCGAGGACGGCCACGCGGTGCGCGTTCGCGGCGATGGGCATGCGCCCGAGTATATGGCCTGATTCTTGCGCATGATGGCTCGCGGGCCACTCGTCGTTTCGTACCCCTTGATCGAGACTCGGAGCGTGACCCGCCGCCTTCACCCTGCCTGGCTCGTGGCCGTCGTCGCGTTCGTCGCGCTGGTCGGCGCCGCCGGCTTCCGCGCCACGCCGTCGGTGATGCTGCACCCGCTGCACGAGGAGTTTCACTGGCCGCTGGCCACCATCTCCGCGGCCGTCTCGGTCAACCTGATCCTCTACGGCCTCACCGCGCCCTTCGCGGCCGCGCTGATGGAGAAGTTCGGCATGCGGCGGGTGGTCAGCGGGGCGCTCCTGCTGGTCGCGGCGGGCAGCGGGCTGACCGTCTTCATGAACTCCAGCTGGCAGCTCATCCTCTGCTGGGGCGTGCTGGTCGGCCTGGGCACGGGCTCGATGGCGCTCGCGTTCGTGGCGACGGTCACCGGGCGGTGGTTCGTGAAGCGGCGCGGCCTGGTCACCGGCGTGCTGACCGCGGGTGGTGCGGCCGGTCAGCTGGTCTTCCTGCCGGTCCTCGCCACGGTGGTCGAGTCGAACGGGTGGCGGACCGCGGCCCTCATCGTCGCGGCGGCGGCCCTCGCCGTCGTACCCCTGGTGGTGTGGCGGCTGCGCGACAATCCGGCGGACCTCGGGGTGACCGCCTACGGCGCGACGGGGGAGAAGGAGGCGGCGCCGCCGATCACCGGCGGTGCGGCGGCGCGGGCCGTCGGCGCGCTGCGGGCGGCGGCGCGGACCCGGGCGTTCTGGCTGCTGGCCGGCGGCTTCGCGATCTGCGGCGCCACCACGAACGGCCTGGTCGGCACCCACTTCATCCCGGCCGCGCACGACCACGGCATGCCCGAGACCACGGCGGCCAGCCTGCTCGCGCTGGTCGGCCTCTTCGACATCGCCGGCACGATCGCCTCCGGCTGGCTCACCGACCGGGTGGACAGCCGGGTGCTGCTCGGCGCCTACTACGCGCTGCGTGGCGGCTCGCTGCTCGTGCTGCCCTCCCTCTTCGCGGACTCGGTGGGGCCGAGCATGCTGGTGTTCATCCTCTTCTACGGCCTCGACTGGGTGGCCACCGTGCCGCCGACGGTCGCGCTGTGCCGCGAGTACTTCGGCGCCAGCGGCCCGGTCGTCTTCGGCTGGGTCTTCGCGTCCCACCAGTTCGGCGCGGCCGTGGCGGCCACGGGCGCCGGCCTGGTCCGCGACCAGCTCGGCACCTACGCGCTGGCCTGGTACGTCGCCGGCGCCCTCTCGATCGGCGCGGCCGTGCTGTCGCTGCTCCTGCGCCGCGGCGGCAAGGTGGTCCCGGTAACCATCGAGCCGCCCCAGCCCAAGGTCCCGGTCGGCTGGCGCCTCCGCCCCGCCGAGGACTAGCCCGAGGTCGCTACGGCCGCGCGGCGCGTGGCGCGCGTGACAGGATGAGGGCTTTCGGAGAAGGGGGCCCGCGATGTCGCTGCGCCACGGGCTGCTCGGGCTGCTCGCCGAGGGGCCGGCCAGCGGCTACGACCTCGCCCGGCGCTTCCAGGAGATGCTCGGCGCGATCTACCCGGCCCAGCACCCGAAGATCTACGCGGAGCTGGGCCGGCTCTCGTCCGAGGGACTCATCGCGGTGGAGAGCGAGGGGCCGCGGCGCCGCAAGGCGTACCGGATCACCGACGCCGGCCTGGCCGAGATCAAGGCGTGGCTCGTGGAGGGCGAGGTCGACCACACCGTGCGGTTGCAGCCGTTGCTGCGGTCGGTCTTCTTCTGGCTGATGGAGCCCGACGACCTGCGCCGCCACCTGACCGAGGAGCAGCGGTTCTACGCCGAGCGGGCGGCGCGGTGCGAGGCGTACGCGGCGGCCAGAGGCTCTGGCGACAGCCCGTCCGTCCAGTCGCTGCGGGTCACCACCGAGGCGGCGGTGCGGCTCTACGGCGCGCTCGCCGACTGGGCCGAGTGGGCCCGCACCGTGCCGCCGGCCGGCGATCGTTGATTCCTATAAAACCTATAGGGTAACGTCCTTCGCATGGACGAGGCGGAGTACGACCGCGCGCGGCTGGGGCAGTCCCGCACCGAGGGGCTCACCCGGCGGAGCCTGATGTGGATCGCGGCGGGCGCGGCGACCGGCGCCGCCGTCGGGGGCGCGCCCGCGCGGGCCGCCGACCCGCCGATCCTCAAGCCGCTCCCGCCGGAGCTGTTCACGGTCTTCGGCACCAACGCGGAGACGAAGTGGGAGGCGCTGCGCGGCATCGGCGACATCGTGCCCGTTGACCGCTTCTTCGTGCGCAACCACACGCTCACACCACGGATCGACGCGCACACCTGGCGGTTGCGCGTGCACGGCACCGGCCTGCGCGGCGGGCCGGTGGAGCTCACCTACCGCGAGCTGCGCCACCTGCCGTCCGACACGATCACCGCCGCGATCGAGTGCGCGGGCAACGGGCGCGGCTTCTTCACCAGCCAGCAGGGCCAGGCCGTCTCGGGTACGGCGTGGAAGCTCGGCGCCGTCGGCGTGGCCCGGTGGAAGGGCGTACGACTGTCCACTGTGCTCAAGCGTGCCGGCCTGAGCCGCGCGGCGGTCGACGTGCAGCCGGTCGGCCTCGACCCGGACTTCGTCAGCGGCGGCGTCAACCTCGGCCCGGTGCGCCGCCCGCTCCCGATCGACAAGGCGCTGCACGACGTGCTGCTCGCGTACGAGATGAACGGCGAGCCGCTCCCGCCCGACCACGGCTTCCCGGTGCGCGTGGTGGTGCCCAACTGGATCGGCATCGCCTCGATCAAGTGGCTGGGCCAGCTGGAGGTCTCCGCCGAGCCGCTCCTCTCGCCGTGGAACACCCAGTTCTACCGCCTCCTCGGCCCCACCTATCCCGCCGAGGGCGAGCTGGTGAGCCGCCAGACCGTGAAGAGCGCGTTCGAGCTGCCGTGGGAGGCCACCCTCGCCGCCGGCCGCCAGGTGCTGCGCGGCCGCTCGTGGTCGGGCAACGGCCGGATCCGCCGCGTCGAGGTGAGCACCGACGGCCGCACCTGGCGCCCCGCCCGCCCCATCGGCCACGGGGCCGGCACCGCGTGGCAGCGGTGGGAGGTGCCGTGGCACCCGGCGCCCGGCGCGTACACGCTGCGGGCCCGCGCCACCGACGTCACCGGGGTGACCCAGCCGGACACGGTGCCGCACAACACGCTGGGATACTTGTTCGGTGCGATCGTTCGGCACCCGGTGACCGTCGTGTAGACGTACCGTGACCGGATGAACGAGGCTTACCGCCGGTGGGCGTGGGTCGCGGTGCTGGTGGTGGGCCTGATCCTGTACATCGCCGTGCTCCGCACCATGGTCGACACCCGAAACCCGAACTTCGTGCCGACCACCATCCTGCTCGGCGCGACCGTGGTGCCGGCGACGTTCCTGACCTTCGCCGCGGGGCGCTCGGGCCGGTGGCAGGTGCCGGCGTGGATCCTGGTGGCGGCCGCGTTCTTCGGCGGCGTGGTGGGCGTGGTCGTGGCCGGCCAGCTCGAGTACGAGACGCTGCGCGACATGGGCGCGCTGCCGATGTTCTTCGTTGCCGTAATCGAGGAGTGCGCCAAGCTGATCGTGCCGGTCGTGATCCTGATCGGGCTGTGGCGGCGCCGCCGCGAGCCGAGCGACGGCCTGGTCATCGGCGTGGCCTGCGGCGCGGGCTTCGCGGCGCTGGAGACGATGGGCTACGCGTTCACCGCCCTGCTCGCCTCCGGCGGCAACATCGGCGCGGTCGAGGAGACCCTCTTCGTGCGCGGGCTCCTCGCGCCCGCCGGCCACACCGCCTGGACCGGCCTCACGGCCGGCGCGCTCTACGCGCTCGCCGCCCGCCCGAGCGGCCGCCGCGTCTGGGTCTTCCTGGGCACCCTGCTCGGGGCGATCGTCCTGCACGCGCTGTGGGACAGCATCGGGGCGATCCTCGGGTACGTGGTGCTGGGCGCGATCAGCGTCGGCTGGCTGCTGCTGGAGATGCGCCGCTACCGGACGTTCGAGGTGGCCTCGGGGCAGGCGGGCGTGGCGCGCCGGAGGCAGGCCACGGCGGCGTGAGCGTCAGGGCACCTCGACCGCGAGCCGCTCGGGGCGCGCCTGCCGGGCCGGCGTGAGCGTGCCGACCACCGCCACGAGCAGGCAGGCGACCCCGGCGGCGAGGGTGGTGGCCGGCACGCCGTGGTTGGCCGCCGAGGCGGTCAGCACCGCCGCGCCGACCGGCCCCAGCGCCGAGTGGATCGTCCAGAACGAGGACGTCACCCGCCCCAGCAGGTGGTCCGGCGTCACCTCCTGGCGCAGCGACATCGAGCAGATGCCGGCCACGCCGATGCCGAAGACGACGGTGGTGGCCAGCGCGGCGACCACCGGGACGCTGCGGGTCATGCCGATGCCGGCGATCGCGACGCCGCAGAGGGCGTACGAGCCGATCCAGCAGGCACCGAAGCCCCACGTCCGCCGCGCCGGCACCACCACGAACGCGGCGATGATCGTGCCGACCGCGGCGGCGGCGAGCACGTACCCGACGGTGGCGTCCGGCCGCCGGAGCTCGTGCCCCACGTAGTAGACGATGATGTCGGTCAGCCCCAGCGTCAGGAACGTCAGGAACCACAGCAGCATGGTCAGCGCCCGCAGCACCGGGTGCCGCCACAGGAACCGCACGCCCACCACGAGGTCGCGCCACGAGAGCCCGTCCGGCTGCCGCGCCTCGCCGACCGGGGCGCGCACCCGCAGCCGCACGAAGCAGAGCCCCACCGCCGACACCCCGAACGTGACCGCGTCCACCGCGATCGCGGCCGTCGGCGAGAACAGTCCGGAGAGGACGCCGGCGATCACCGGACCGCCGACGGCCGCGGCCGCGTAGGTGGCGGAGAGGCGGGCATTGGCTTCGGTGATCCGCTCGGGATTGACGAGGTTGGGCAGCGCCGCCACATACGTCACCCGGAAGATCATCGCGAATCCGGCGGCGAGCGGCACGATCGCGTAAAGCAGCCAGATCTGTGGGGAAAAGAACCACATGATCGGGATGAGCGCGAACAGGATGGCGCGGGAAACGTCGCAGACGATCAGCAGCGCCCGCCGATCCACCCGGTCGGCGAGCGCGCCGGCGAAGACGCCGGTGAGGATCGTCGCCGCGCCGGCGAGGCCGGTGAGCAGACCCATCTGCGAAACCGATCCCGTGCCGCGGAGCACAAGCAGTGGAATCGCCACATAGGAGAACGAGTCGCCCGCGACAGAGAGCGTCTGCACTACCCAGAACAGCGTAAAGTCGCGATCTCGCCACAGCGACGCGGAGACCATGGCGTATTGGATCATTAACTGCCCGTGTTCGTCAGCATCGATGGGCGTTAACATCCTCACATTGACGTGCGTACGGTATGTTTTGCGTGTATGAGAGCGATCTTCGCCGTGATCCCCGCCATTCTTCTCGCCGTGACCGCTTCGCCTGCTCAGGCGACCGGTCGCGACCCCTCCTGGCAGCTCGCCGACTCGGGCTCCACCGCCCGCCTCCGCGGGCTCGACGTGGTCAGCGCCAAGGTGGCCTGGGCCAGCGGCTCGGCCGGCACCGTGCTGCGCACCGTCGACGGTGGACGCACGTGGGCGCAGGTCGGCCCGCCGGACACCGCCGACCTCCAGTTCCGCGACATCGAGGCGTTCAGCGCCGACCGCGCGGTCGCGCTCTCGATCGGCGAGGGCGAGGCCTCCCGCGTGTACGCGACGGGCGACGGCGGCCGCACCTGGACCGAGACCTTCCGCAACGACGAGCCGCGCGCGTTCTACGACTGCATGGCGTTCTTCGACCACCGCCGCGGGCTGGCGCTCTCCGACCCGGTCGACGGGAGGTTCCGGATCGCGTCCACGGTGGACGGTGGCCGCTCCTGGAAGGTGCTCCCGCCCGACCGGATGCCGGACGCCCTGGCCGGCGAGTTCGCGTTCGCGGCGAGCGGCACGTGCCTGGTCACCGCCGGGCCGGGGCCGTGGGCCTGGTTCGCGACCGGGGGCGGCGCGACAGCGCGGGTCTTCGCGTCGTCCGACTACGGCCGGAGCTGGAAGGTCACCGACTCGCCGCTGCCCAGTGGGGCCTCGGCGGGCGTGTACTCCCTCGCGTTCCGCGACCCGTGGCACGGCATCGCGGTCGGCGGCGACTTCGCGGCGCCCACCGCGGCCCCCGACGGCGCCGCGACCACGCGCGACGGCGGGCGCACCTGGCAGGTCGCGCGGACGGTGCCGGGTGAGTACCGCTCCGGCGCCGCCTGGGTGCCGTGGCGCTGGCACACCGCGCTCGCGGTCGGCCCGACCGGCAGCGACGTCTCGCGCGACGGCGGCCGCACGTGGGCCCGCTTCGACACCGGCAGCTTCGACGCGGTCGACTGCGCGCTCGACGGCACCTGCTGGGCGTCGGGGGAGCAGGGGCGGCTGGCCCGGCTGCGCTTCTCGTAACGACACCGTCACAGCCGATCATCGGCGAGTCGTAACAGCACCGCTTCGTACCAATGATGGTATTTGGGGGTGAATCGCTTTTCGTGGCGCGCCCGCGGCGGCGCGGCTCTGGCCGTGCTGCTCGCGGGCGTCGCGGGTGTGGTCTTCGTCCGGCCGGGGTCCGCGGCGCCGCCGCCCTCGCGGCCCAACATCCTGCTGGTGGTCCTCGACGACGCGCGCACCGGGTCGACCGAGGTGATGTCCAAGATGGAGGGTTGGCTGCGGCGCGACGGCACCTACTTCCCGAACACCGTGGCCACGACCCCCAGCTGCTGCCCCAGCCGCGCGTCGCTGCTGAGCGGGCGGTTCACGCATAACCACGGGGTCGACCAGCAGGGCGCGATCGGCCGCTACGACCACGACCGCACGCTCCAGCACGACCTCAAGGCCGCCGGCTACGCGACCGCCGCGGTGGGCAAGCTCTTCAACCAATGGCTGCTGGGGGAACGGCCGCCGGGCTTCGACAAGTGGGCGCTCACCCACGGGGGGTACGAGCGCGCGTGGTTCGGGGTCGAGGGAAAGAGCCGCCGCGTGGGGTACTCGACGACGTTCATCGGCGAGCAGGTCAACCGCTACGTGGACGGCTTCGAGGCGGACGACGCGCGGCCGTGGTTCGTGTACGCGGGCTTCACCGCGCCGCACTCGCCCTACACGCCGGAGGATCGCTACGCCTCCCGGGAGTTTCCGTGGGACGGCAATCCCGCCGTACGGGAGACCGATCGGCGCGACAAGCCGTCGTGGGTGCGCAAGTACCGCGTGTCGCCGGAGGAGGGTGCCGCCACGCGTACCGCCCAGCTGCGCACGCTGCTGTCGGTGGACGACGCGGTCGAGTCGGTGCGGCGGCATCTGCTCGACCGCGGCGAGCTCGACGACACGCTCGTGGTGCTGCTCTCCGACAACGGCAAGGCCTGGAGCGAGCACGGGCTGCCGGGCAAGTTCACGCCGTACCTCGAGTCGGTCAACGTGCCGGTATACCTGTGGTGGCCCGGGCACGTGGCCGCCGGCGCGGCGGACCGCCGGCTGGCGGCGCTGGTCGACGTCACGCCGACGCTGCTGGCGGCCGCGGGCCTGCGCCCGACCTACGAGATCGACGGCCGCTCACTGCTCGGGCCGGCGCGCCGCGACCGGGTCCTGCTCGAATACAGCCGCGACTCGGCGAACGGCAGCTTCCCCACCTGGGCGTCCCTCTTCTCGTGGGGCAGGTACCAGTACACGGAGTACTACGACGGAGCGGGCAGGCGCACCGACCGCGAGTACTACGACCTGGCCGCGGACCCCTGGCAACTGACAAACCTGCTAGGCGACGAGACCCCGTCAAACGACCCTCCGGTGGCGGATCTCGCCGACAAGCTGGCGGCCCAACGCCGCTGCGCTGGCTCGGCCTGCTTCTGACGCGCTGGTGGTTTCTTGGCATTGATCAGGGAGTCGGTGGGCGTGGCGGGCGGCGCGAGCGCCGCACCCCACGGCAGATCTTGGTACTGATCCGCTGCCCTGGCGACGGATCAGTACCAAGGTCCGCTGCGACCCTGATACCGGGGGCTCGGTATGGCGCGGCGAACGCCGGGTGCGGCCCGGATCGTGATCCACATGGGCTGGCGTGAAGCACCTTTCGGGCTGACGCCGACCCAGGCGGCGGTTCGTGACGCAGCGTTGCTGGGTGTGGTGGGCGTATCGCCTCGGCCAGGTCGGTCCCCGGCTACGTCAGTAGATCGTGGTACGCAACTGCCCTCATATGGGCAGCTCCGTACCACGATCTTTGGGTTGGGTGCTCACCCGAGCGCGATGAGCGGATAAATCGGGCAGAAAGCACCCACTACCTAGAGCACGGAGTCTTCGGCGCGAGCCGCGCACACTCCACCCGCCTGGTGCCATCCTGATGATCCGGAGCGCTCCCGCCGGAGGCAGCAAAGACCGCAACCAACGAAGCAGGGTGAGGCCGCGGGAGCGACGGTCTGGACCACGGCGGGCGTCGCGGTAGCTCAGAAGTATCTCTTGGAATACATCGTCTAGAGGAAGCTGACCGGCGGCGGCTCGTTGCCGGGGCGCCACTTGATGCCGCAGCCGAGGCTCGGCACGTGCGGCTCGGGCACCGCCTCGCCGCGCAGCGCGGCGTCGGCGGCGGCGCGCAGCAGCTCGCCGGTCACCGGCAGGTCGTTCTTCGGGCGGGACTCGTCGAACGCGCCCCGGTAGACCAGCCGCCGCCGCCCGTCGTACAGGAAGAAGTCGGGCGTGCAGGCGGCGGCATAGGCCTTGGCCACCTCCTGCGAGCCGTCCACCAGGTACGGGAACGTGAACCCGGCCCGCTCCGCCTGGGCGGCCAGCCCCGGCACGTCGTCGTCCGGGTAGTTGTCCACATCGTTGCTGCAGATGGCGATCGTGGCCAGCCCCTTGCCCGCGTACTCGGCGGCGAACGCGCCGAACGCCGACTCGACGTGCCGCACGTAGGGGCAGTGGTTGCTGAGGAAGACGACGAGCAGCGCCGGCGCGGACACGTCGGTGAGCTTCACCTGCGGCCCGGCGACCGACGGCAGCGCGAAGTCCGGCGCGGGCGTGCCCAACGGCACGAGAAACGACGAAACGGCCATGCGTACGAGCCTAGCCGCTGGCGAGCGCACGCAGCCGCTCGCCCACGTCGTCCGGACGGCGCAGGTCACGGCCCAACGCGCGCAGGCACATGAACAGCGGCATGGACGCGATCTCCCGCAGCCGCCCCGCCGGCAGGCACCGCAGGGTCTCCGGATGGTCGCGGAGCTTGTCGAAGCTCACCTCGACGTCGAACGAGAGCCGCTGCACGTAAGGCGTCTCCTCGATCCGCACGTCGAGGCCGGCGAACTGGTCGGCCCGGAGCCGCAGCCGGGTGACACCCACGTACTCCGGCTTCGCGCCCTTCGTCACCCAGCGGAAGTAGCCGAGGACCTCGGTCCACTCGATGTCGGCGTACCCGATGTGGCACTCCTCGACCAGTTCGCGCTCCATCGCCCGGCGTACGACCTCGCGCAGGAGCGTCCCTTCGGCGGCGACCGGTCGCCGCCGCCAGCCGGTCGTGCCACCGAGGTCGGGCGGCTCCACCGAGCCGGAGCCGGACGGCGCGATGAGGCCGGCGGACGACATCGACCGGCCGTCCTGCCACGGCACCACGAGCCGCCCGTCGGCGGTGAACGCGACCGTCGAGATGCCGATCCCGTTGGCGAGCCCGCTGCGCTCCAACGGCTCGAGGCCACCGGCCCGGTCGCGGATCAGCTCGGCGCCGTCCACGAGCACCGAACCGGTGGCGCGGTCGACGATGCGCGAGTTCGAGAGGTAGTTCGAGCAGATGAGGTTGAAGTACGTGGTCCGGCCGAGCGGGATCGGGCCGCCACCGGCGAGGCCGTCCGGGGTGAGGTCGGCTCCTTGCCGCACGAGCGCGCCGTCGTAGCTGGTGGCGGTCGCCCGCGCGGCGAGGACCGCGGGGCGGTGGCGGGCGAGGCGCGGCGGCAGAGTCTCGGCCCGGGGCTGCCATGACACGCCAGCCGTCGACCGGGGGAGCACCGCGTCGATCGCGTCCCACACGACGGCCAGCTCACGGAGGCTGCCGGGGTGGCGCACCAGCCGGCCGCCGGCACCGGGGACGATCGTGGTGGCCGGCCGCGTGACCGGCTCGATCGTGACCGGCGCGCGCCGCGTGGCGATCCAGTCCGGGACGAGCAGCAGCGCGGAGAGCAGCAGCCCGATCGCGCCGGTCACGACACCGGCCGTCAGGGCGAGCGGGGTGCCGGCACATCCCGCGATCCCCACGGCGAACGCGACCACCCCGCCGTAGTAGCGGTAGCGGCCGCGGAACCCGGCCCGGCGCAGATCCCACCGGCTGCGCGCGCGGAGCAGCACCAACATCCAGGGGCGGGTGACCAGGCGGCGGACGGTGAACTCCTCGGGGCCGACGGTTGGGGGTGCGGGACCACCCATTGTGGTCGGACCCGGCACCCGCTGGCGTCACCCACCCGGGCGGATGAGGCCCGTCTCGTAGGCCAGGATGACCGCCTGGACGCGGTCGCGCAGGTCGAGCTTGGCCAGGATGCGCTTCACGTGGGTCTTCACCGTCGACTCCTCGACGATCAGCGACGAGGCGATCTCCGCATTGGACAGTCCGCGCGCGACGAGCTCCAGCACATCCCGCTCGCGCGGTGTCAGGTCGCGGAGCCGGCGCCCGGCGGCGGGATCCGGCTGCGGCTGGCGGGCCATGCGGTCGATCACCGTGCGGGTGACCGACGGCGACAGCAGCGACTCCCCGCCCGCGATCGTGTGGATGGCCTCGATGAGCTGCTCGGGCCGGGTGCGCTTGAGCAGGAACCCGGACGCGCCCGCACTCAACGCGCCGAACACGTAGTCGTCGTCTTCGAACGTGGTCAGCATCAGGATCCGCGTCTCCGGCGCCGCGCCGACCAGCTCGCGGGTGGCCGCGATGCCGTCGAGGCGGGGCATGCGCACGTCCATCAGCAACACGTCGGGGCAGAGGCGGCGGGCACCGTCGATCGCGGCCCGCCCATCCGCCGCCTCGCCGACGACCTCGATGGACTCGTCGCTAGAGAGCACGGCCCGCAGCCCGGCCCGCATGAGGTCGTCGTCATCCACGACGAGCACCCGGATCACGGCGCGGCCCCGGCTGTGGGTGCGCGCGTGCCGGCCGGCGGCGTGCGCTGTCCGCGCGGGCCGCTCGTGCCGGCTGGCGGTGCGCGGTGTCCGCGCGGGGCGCTCGTGCGGGCTGGCGGTGCGCGGTGTGCGCGCGAGGGTGTGGGGGCGCTCATGCGGGGTGGCCGTGGGGGAGGTGGGCGTGCAGGCGGAAGACGCCGCGCTCGGCCGCGGCCTCGAGGGTGCCGCCGAGCAGCGTGGCCCGCTCGCGCATGCCGACGATGCCGTGGCCGCCGCCGCCGGACCGCGCCGTCGCGGTCGGGTTGGTGACCGTGATGTCGACGGCGTCGGTCGCGAACCGCACCGCCACGTCAGCGCTGCCCCGCCCGTGCCGGGCCGCGTTGGTCAGCGCCTCCTGCAGGATCCGGTAAGCCGCCCAGGCCACCCCGTGCGGCATGGCCCGGCCCGGTGGCGGGATCTCGGCGGCGATGGCGAGGCCGCCGGCCCGGTGGCGCTCGACGAGCTCGGCCAGCGCGGTGGGATCGGCGGGCGCGGGCGGCACCGGGCCGTCGTCGCGGAGCGCCCGCACCAGGCGGTCGATCTCGCCGATCGTCCCGCGGGCCACCTCCTCGATCGCGGAGATCGCCTGCCGCGAGCCGTCGGGGTCGCGGCCGTGCAGCAGGCGGGCGGCGCCGGCCTGGACGAGGATCACGTTGATCGCGTGGCCGGCTGAGTCGTGCAGCTCGCGGGCGATGCGGGTGCGCTCCTCGGCCACCGCCAGCCGTCGCTCCCGCTCCGCCTCCCGCCCGGCGCGGTGGGCCTGCTCCTCCAGCTCCGCCATCCGCTCGCGGCGCATCCGCGCCCGGTCGCCGGCCAGGTAGAGCGTGGCGGCCACCAGGGCTATGCCCAGCAGCTCGGGCACGAGGATGGCACCGACGTCCTCCCCGCGCAGCATGTAGGCGAGCCCGAGCAGGGGCGCGAACGTGAGCGCCACCTGCAGCGCGAGCCGGCGGCGCCACGGTCGCGGATCCCCGCCGTAGGCGGAGCCGAGCGTGTAGATCGCGATGGCCGGGCCGATCGGCAGGTCGAACGGGTACGCGAAGCGGTAGAGCAGCGCGCTCCCCGCGAACGTCACCAGGCACACGATCATCGGCGCCCGCCGGCGGGCCGCGAGCGGAAGGGCGGTCACCGCGGCCAGCAGGACCCCGGGGCCGTCGAGGTGGCGCACCCCGGCGTCCGGCGTGCCCAACCCGTCGGCCGCCAGCACACCCAGCGACAGGACCAGCGCCAGCACGGCGAGGCCCGCGTCGAGGGTGTAGCCGCGGCGGATCACATCCCGAGCCTAGGACAGCGGGGCGCCACACCGGATCGCCCCGCGGAGGCACGTCGCGTACCCCCGCGGGGGGACAGGTGGTTCGCCCCACGGCGCGATGCGGCGTAGCGCCCGCCGTTCCTAGCCTGACCCGCATGCCCGTTTCCGCACCGTCCCGCGCCACCACGCGCACGTCCCGGCTGGTCCGCCTCGCCGGCTGGTCACAGCGGCGCCGCTGGTGGGCCCTCGCCCTGTGGGTGCTCGTCCTCGCCGTGCTCACGGTCGGCTCGCAGGCGGTCGGCAGCGCCTATCACAACGACTTCTCCCTGCCCGGCACGGAGTCGCAGCGCGCGGTCGACGCGCTGCGCGAGCACGCCCCGGTCCGGGCCGGCGACGCGGTCCAGATCGTGGTGCGTGACGCGGGCGGCGTGACCGGGGCGGCCACGCGCGAGCGGGTCGAGGCCATGCTCAGCCAGGTGCGCGCACTGCCACACGTCGCCGACGTCCAGAGCCCGTACGGCGGGCCGGGGGCAGTCTCGACGGACGGCACGATCGCGTACGCCACGGTCACGCTCGACGGCCAGGCGCAGGACGTGCCGCCCGACGACGTCCGCGCGATCATCGAGGTGGCGCAGGCCGCCGAGAGCGACGGCCTGCGGGTCGAGCTGGGCGGCGACGCGGTGCGCGGAGCCGAGGAGAGCGAGGGCGGCGCCGCGGAGGGGATCGGCCTGCTCGCCGCGCTGGTGATCCTCGTGCTGCTGTTCGGCTCGCTGCTGGCGGCCAGCCTGCCGATCGTCATCGCCATTTTCGCGGTCGGCAGCTCGATCGGGCTTGTCGTGCTCGCCTCGCACCTGGCGACCATCGCCGACTTCACCCCGCCGCTGATGATCCTCGTCGGGCTGGGCGTGGGCATCGACTACGCGCTGCTGATCTTCTCCCGCTACCGGGCCGAGCTCATCGCCGGCCCGGGCGCCCGTGGCCCGCTGGCCGAGCCTGGGCCCTCAGGCGAGGGAGGCGAGGGAGGCGACCGGGCCGATGCCGCCCGCGTGGCCCTCGACACGGCGGGGCGCACCGTCTTCTTCGCCGGCTGCACGGTGATCATCGCGCTGATGGGGCTCGTGGCGCTCGGCCTCGGCTCCCTCCAGGGCGTGGCCATCGCCGTCGCGGTGACCGTGCTCGTCACCATGATCGCCTCACTGACGCTCCTGCCGGCGCTGCTGGCCATCTTCGGCCGCCGCATCGAGCGGGGCGTGCGGCGCCGCGCCGGCCGGGCCCGCCGGCCGGAGGGTGACCGCTGGCGGCGCTGGGCGGCCGGGGTGCAGCGCCGCCCGTGGACCGCCGCGCTCGTGTCGGTGGCCGCGCTGCTCGCCATCACGGCGCCGGCGTTGGGCATCCGCCTCGGCTTCGCCGACGCCGGCAACGACGCGCCGTCCAAGACCAGCCGCCAGGCGTACGACCTGCTGGCCGAGGGCTTCGGCCCGGGCTTCAACGGCCCGCTCGTCGTGGTCGTGGAGGGTAACCCCGCGGCCGCGGCGCCCGCCGCTCGTGCCCTCGACGGTGTGCCGGGCGTGGCCGCGACCGTCGTGCCTCCCTCCTCGGGCGACGTCGCCACGCTCATCGTCTTCCCGGCCTCGAAGCCCCAGGACGCGCGGACCCACGACCTGGTGCGGCGGCTGCGCGACGACGTGCTGCCGCCGCTGTCCGAGCAGACCGGCGCGACGTTCCTGGTGGGCGGCAGCGTCGCCGCGGCCGAAGACTTCGCCGACGCGGTCGCCGGGCGGCTTCCGCTCTTCGTCGCCGTGGTGGTCGGGCTCTCCGCGCTGCTGCTGATGGCCGTGTTCCGCTCGCTGCTGATCCCGGTCAAGGCCGCGGTGCTCAACCTGCTCAGCGTCGGTGCCTCGATGGGCGTGATCACGCTGGTGTTCCAGCACGGCATGTTCGGCGTCCAGCCCGGCCCGATCGAGGCCTACGTGCCTGTGATGATCTTCGCGATCGTGTTCGGCCTCTCGATGGACTACGAGGTCTTCCTGCTCTCCCGGATGCACGAGGAGTGGGAGCGCCGCCGCGACGCGCCGGCGGCCGTCCGCGAGGGCCTGGCCACGACCGGCCGGGTGGTCACCGCGGCGGCGGCCATCATGGTGGTGGTGTTCGGCGCCTTCCTGCTGAGCCCGGACCGGATGCTCCAGCAGTTCGGCCTCGGCCTGGCGGTGGCGGTGCTCCTCGACGCCGTCGTGATCCGCTGCCTGGTGCTGCCCGCCGTGATGCAGCTGCTCGGTGCCCGCGCGTGGTGGCTCCCGCGTCCGATCGCCCGCGTCCTCCCGAGGCTGGCCATCGAGCGCGAGGCCCGAAGACGCGAAGGGGAGCCGCCGGACGGCGACGGCCGCGCGGAGGACGCCATAATGAACGGATGTTGAGGTGGGAGTACGCGTTGCTGGTCCGTCGCCGGGAGGCGTCGGGGCCGTCCGAGTGGCGCATGTCGTTTACCTGGTATTCGCCGGACGGCACCCGGCAGGACGTGTCGGCGCTCGGCGACACCGCGATCTCGCACCTCAACCGTGCCGGCGACCGCGGCTGGGAGCTGGTGTCGACCGAGGAAGACGTCAACAACCTGGAAGGCACCACCGAGGTCCACCGCTACTACTTGAAGCGCCCGCTACCCGACACGGCCGACCTGCCCTAGACCCGCCCCGCCGGCCACCGACGACCGCCGCGCGCACGGTGCGACGCTCATGGCGCCGCGGGCGCGTCGCGATGCTCAGGGGCGGGAGCGGGCCGGGCGGCGCGACGCCTGGAGATAGTCGCGGTTGAGCTGGCCGATCGTCTCCAGGGGGATGCCCTTCGGGCATACGGCGGTGCACTCGCCCGTGTTGGTGCACCCGCCGAAGCCGGCGTCGTCGTGGGCGGCGACCATGTCCAGGACCCGTGACTGGCGTTCCGGCTGCCCCTGCGGGAGGAGGCCGAGGTGGGTGACCTTCGCGGCGGTGAAGAGCATCGCGGAGCCGTTGGGGCACGCGGCCACGCAGGCGCCGCAGCCGATGCAGGTGGCCGCTTCGAAGGCGGCGTCGGCGTCGGCCTTGGGCACCGGGAGGGCGTGGGCGTCGGGGGCGCTGCCGGTCGGGGCGCTGACGTAGCCGCCGGCCTCGATGACGCGGTCCAGCGCGCCGCGGTCGACCACCAGGTCCCGCACGACGGGGAAGGCCCTCGCCCGCCACGGTTCGACGTCGATCGTGTCGCCGTCGCGAAAGTGTCGCATGTGGAGCTGGCAGGTCGTGGTCGCCTTCTCGGGGCCGTGCGCCACGCCGTTGATGACGAGGCCGCAGGCGCCGCAAATGCCCTCGCGGCAGTCGTGGTCGAAGGCCACCGGCTCGGCGCCGTCGAGCGTGAGGCGCTCGTTGAGCAGGTCGAGCACCTCGAGGAAGGACATGTCGGGCGAGACGTCGGCGACCTGGTACGCGACCATCCGGCCGCGAGCGTCGGGGCCGGGCTGACGCCAGATGCGCAGGGTCAGGTTCACTTGTAGCTCCGCTGGCTGGGTGTCACGTAGTCAAAGGTCAGGGCCTCGCGGTGCAGCACCGGTGTGGCGCCGGTCCACTCCCACGCGGCCACGTAGGCGAACCGCGCGTCGTCGCGGAGCGCCTCGCCGTCCGGCGTCTGGCTCTCCGCCCGGAAGTGGCCGCCGCACGACTCGGTGCGGTGCAGCGCGTCCAGGCACATCAGCTCGGCCAGCTCGAAGAAGTCGGCGACCCGGCCGGCCCGCTCCAGGGACTGGTTCAGGCCGGCGGACGACGGCACCCGCACCCGCGTCCAGAACCGCTGCCGCAACGCCCGTATCTCCTCGATCGCCTTGCGCAGGCCGGCGTCGGTGCGCTCCATGCCGCAGTGGTCCCACATGATGCGCCCGAGCTCGCGGTGGAAGGAGTCGACGGTGCGGTCACCGTCGACGGCGAGCAGCCGCGCGACGCGGTCGGTGACGTCTGAGAGCGCCGACCTCACATCCGGGTGGGAGGGGGAGAGCGCCGGGAACGGCCCGTCGGCCAGATAGTCGTTGATCGTGTTGGGCAGCACGAAGTAGCCGTCCGCGAGGCCCTGCATGAGGGCGGACGCGCCCAGCCGGTTGGCGCCGTGGTCGGAGAAGTTGGCCTCGCCGATCACGAAGAGGCCGGGGATCGTCGAGCGGAGGTCGTAGTCGACCCACAGCCCGCCCATCGTGTAGTGGACGGCGGGGTAGATGCGCATCGGCACCTCGTACGGGTCCTCGCCGGTGATGCGCTGGTACATCTCGAACAGGTTGCCGTACCGCTCCTCGACCGCCGGCCGCCCCAGGCGCGCGATCGCGTCCGCGAAGTCGAGGTACACGCCCAGGCCACCCGGCCCCACGCCGCGACCCTCGTCGCACACGTTCTTGGCGGCGCGGGAGGCGATGTCGCGGGGGACCAGGTTGCCGAAGGACGGGTACATCCGCTCCAGGTAGTAGTCGCGCTCGCCCTCGGGGATGTCGCCGGGCGGGCGGCCGTCGCCGGCCCGGGCCGGCACCCACACCCGGCCGTCGTTGCGCAGCGACTCGCTCATCAGCGTGAGCTTCGACTGGTGGGGGCCGGACTGCGGGATACACGTGGGATGGATCTGGGTGAAGCACGGGTTGGCGAACAGCGCGCCCCGGCGGTGCGCGCGCCAGGTGGCGGTGACGTTGCAGCCCTTGGCGTTGGTGGAGAGGAAGAAGACGTTGCCGTATCCGCCGGTGGCGAGCACCACCGCGTCGGCGAGCTCGGTCGTGACCTCGCCGGTGACCAGGTCACGCACCACGATCCCGCGCGCCCGCCCGTCCGCCACGACGAGGTCGAGCATCTCGTGCCGGGTGAAGGCCTCGACGGTCCCCGCCGCGACCTGCCGTGCGAGGGCCTGGTACGCGCCGAGCAGCAGCTGCTGCCCGGTCTGCCCGCGCGCGTAGAACGTGCGGGACACCTGCGCGCCGCCGAAGGAGCGGTTGTCGAGCAGCCCGCCGTACTCCCGCGCGAACGGCACCCCCTGCGCCACGCACTGGTCGATGATCTCCACGGAGACCTGGGCGAGGCGGTGCACATTGGACTCACGGGAGCGGAAGTCGCCGCCCTTCACGGTGTCGTAGAAGAGGCGGTGCACCGAGTCGCCGTCGTTGCGGTAGTTCTTGGCCGCGTTGATGCCGCCCTGCGCCGCGATCGAGTGGGCCCGGCGCGGGCTGTCCTGGTAGCAGTAGGACCTCACCCGGTAGCCGGCCTCGCCGAGCGTCGCGGCGGCCGACGCGCCCGCGAGGCCCGTGCCGACGACGATGACCGTGAGGCGGCGGCGGTTGGCCGGGTTGACCAGCCGAGCCTCGAAGCGCCGGCGGTCCCAGCGCGTCTCGATCGGCCCGTCCGGCGCGCGCGTGTCCTCGATCGGCGAGCCGATCACCCAATCCGCTCCGGCGCGAGGCGGAGCACCAGGATCGAACAACATCAACTCACCAACCCCACCATCACGGCGAACGGAACGGACAGGTAGCCGGCGCACAACCCCACGGCGACCAGCAGTGCCACCAGCCGCGCGCGGCGCTCGCCCGCGGCGGTGCGCTGCCCGAGCGTGCGGAGTGCGCTGAACACCCCGTGCCGCAGGTGGAAGCCCACCGACAGCACCGCGAGCGTGTAGAAGAGCGTCACGTACCATCGGTCGGGCGCGAAGTCGGCGACCACGTTCGCGTACGGGTGCGCGCGGTCGCCCACCGGGTTGAGGTGGCCGGTGGTGAGGTCGAGCACGTGGTACACGGCGAACAGCAGGATGATCACGCCACCCCACCGCATGGTGCGCGCCGCGTAGCCGCCTCGCACCGGGCGGCGGTGCGCGTACCGCACCGGTCGCGCGGCGCGGGCCCGCAGCGCCAGCGAGGTGGCCGCCCACACGTGCGCGACCAGCGCCGCGGTGAGCACGGTCCGCTGGATCCACAGGTATCCCGAGTCGGGCAGCAGCGGCGCGCCGATCGTGCGCAGCCAGTGCGCGTAGTGGTCGAACGACTCGGCGCCCACGAAGATCTTGAGGTTGCCGACCATGTGCGCCACCAGGAACAGCGCCAGCAGGATGCCGCTCACCGCCATGAGGGCCTTCTGCCCGACGGTCGAACGCACCGCACTCACCGTGACCACGAAGCCGACGCTAGGTCGGGCGGCGCGATTCGTCCAATGCATCGTTGCCGCAGTGGCGATAGCTGTAGGGTATGGCGAGTGCAGCTCCAGCAGCTCCGCTACTTCGTGGCCGTCGCCGATGAGCGCCACTTCACACGCGCGGCGGCCGACCTCGGCGTGGCGCAGCCCACGCTGAGCAAGCAGATCCACAGCCTCGAGCGCGACCTCGGCGCCCCGCTGCTCGACCGCACCCGCGGCGCCGTCACGCTCACCCCGGCTGGCGCCGCGCTGCTGCCCATCGCGCGGCGGGTCCTCGCCGACGTGGAGACGGCCCGCCGCGAGGTGCAGGAGCTGGTCGGGCTGCGCCGCGGCCGGGTGCGGCTCGGTGCCACGCCCAGCCTCTCCACCAGCCTCGTCGCCCGGGTGCTGCCCCGCTTCCGCGCCGCCCACCCCGGCATCGACCTGCATGTCGAGGAGAGCGGCTCGCAGGACCTCGTCCGCCACCTCACCGAGGGCGGCCTCGACCTCGCGCTGGTCATCCTGCCGCCACACGGCATCGACCCCGCGCTGCGGGCCGAGCCGATCATCCGCGAGGACCTCGTCGTCGCCTCCGCCACACCCCTCCCGGCCGCCGCCGGCGGCATGCCCGTCGCGGCGCTGCGGGATCGCCCGCTGGTGATGTTCCGCAGGGGGTACGACCTGCGCGACGCGACCCTGAGCGCCTGCCACGCGGCGGGGTTCGAGCCGGCGTTCGCGGTCGAGGGCGGCGAGATGGACGCGGTGCTCAGCTTCGTCGCCGCGGGGCTGGGTGTGGCGGTGGTGCCGAGCATGGTGCTCGCCGCCCATCCCGGCCTGCACTCCGCGCCGCTCGCCCGGCCCGGCATCCAGCGCACCGTCGCCATCGCCGAGCGCCGCGAGTCCACCCCCACCCACGCCGCCGCCGCGCTACGCCGCGAGATCCTCGCGTACCTGAGAGACTGAGCGCCGTGGATCACACTGATGTGTCGCGCTGGGTCGACGCGTACGAGCGGGCGTGGCGCTCGCCGGGCACCGCGGCGCTCGCCGAGATCTTCACGGACGACGCGAGCTACCTCCAGGGGCCGTACAAGCAGCCGGTCGTCGGCCTGTCCGCGATCGAGGAGATGTGGGAGGCCGAGCGGGAGGGCCCGGACGAGGCGTTCGACATGAGCCACGACGTGGTCGCCGTCGACGGGGACACCGCGGTGGTGCGGCTCGAGGTGCGCTACGGCCCGCCGCTCGACCGGCAGTGGCGTGACCTGTGGGTCCTGCGTTTCGCGGCCGACGGGCGATGCGCCTGGTTCGAGGAGTGGCCGATCGCGCCAGGGCATTGACACCTGGCGATCAACCTTCGCTCTTTGGGAGGATACGGACCATCTCCTGGGGAGGTGGTCCCGCATGTCCACATCGCTGTCCAACACCCCGACCCGCACCGACCGCGCGACAGAGGTCGCCACTTCGCGCGAAGACCTGATCACCGTGCTGCTCGGCGCTTGCCTCGTCGGCGGCGCCATGTCCGACGGCTGGGCGCACACCAACATCCTCGACACGATCGAGGGCTTCTTCACGCCGTGGCACGCCCTGCTCTACTTCGGTTTCGCGGGCACCGGCGCCTGGATCTTCTTCCTCGCGTACCGGCGGCGGAAGCGCCACCCGTACTGGTGGCGGGACGCCTGGCCGAGCGGCTACCGGGTGGGCGCGGTCGGCGCGCTGCTCTTCCTCTTCGCCGGGCTGGCCGACATGGTCTGGCACGAGACGATCGGGGTCGAGGTGGGGCTCAACGCCGCCTTCAGCCCCAGCCACATGCTGCTCGACATCGGCGCGCTGCTGATGCTCAGCAGCCCGCTGCGCTCCTGGTGGGCCAATGGCGCGGGCGGCGGCCTGCGCGCCGGCACCGGCATCGCCTCGGCCGCGCTGACCGCGATGGGCGCCACGATCCTGCTGAGCCATTCGAACGCGTTCCGGGTGGCGCGCCCCACCGAGCCCTACGAGGCGATCGACGGCACCAACCTCAACCGGATCGAGCACGTCCTCGCGGTGCAAGGCGTCGACGCGTACCTGGTGACGACGCTTCTGCTCGCGATACCCGTGCTCTGGGTGCACCGGCGGCGGGCGGCGCCCGGCGCGGCGGCCGCGGTGGTCGGCGGCGTGGCGCTGTTCATCCTGGTCATGCAGGAGTTTCCCAGCGTGCCGCTCGCGGGGGCGCTTGGCGCGGTGGTCGGTGCCGCCGTCGCCGACCTGGTCCTGCAGCGGCTCGACGCCGCCCGCGGCACCGACGCGCCACTGCGCATGCCGATCGCCGGCGCGGTCTTCGCCGCCACGGTGTGGAGCGGCCACCTGCTGGGGCTGCAGCTGGTCGAGGGCATCCGGTGGCCGGTCGAGATGTGGACCGGCCTGGTGGTGCTCTGCGCCGCGCTGGGCGCGCTCCTCGGCGGCCTGCTGGCCCGGCCCGCGGCACACACCCACAGCTGACTTTCAGTAGCCTCTCAGCCCGCGACGCTACTCTCACGGGATGGACGAAAGCAGAGCCCAGCGGGTCGTCGACGCGCTCCGCGACCGCGGTGTGCCGGCCCATCTGGAGCGGGCGGGCGTCGCGCAGTACGGCGTACGGGTCGCGCTGCGCGACGGCCGCCAGGCGATGTGGGACACCGACGGCACCGCGGGCCTGGAGGCCCAGGTCATGCGCGACGGCGTGCTGGTCGGCTTCGTGCCGCACATCGAGGGCTCGGAAAACTTCGACGAGCACCAGGTGGTCGACGCGATCGCCCGCACCGACTACGACCAGCCGATCGCGCGGCAGCGCGCCACCGCCCCGCCCGCCGCGGCACCGCTCCCGCGCGAGGGCGGCTTCTTCCGCCGCTTCCGGCAGGGCTTTCGCGAGTAGCGCGACCCATCCGCGCGAGCGCGCGCGGCTATAGTCCGCCTCATGATTGTCGAGGTGCGCACATATCGGATCACACCCGGCCGCCGGGCGGAATTCGTCGAGATCTTCGAAAAGCGTGTGGTGCCGCTCCACCGCGAGTACGGAATCGCGGTGCTCGGGCCATTTCTGGACACCGAGAACCCGCACCGTTTCATCTGGCTGCGGGGCTTTCCGTCGCTGGCCGAACGAGACCGGATGAAGGCCGACTTCTATGGCGGCGACGTGTTCAGGAACGAGCTTGAGGGGGTCCTGATACCGATGCTGGAAAGCTACGACGTAACCCTCTGCGAATCAACAGACCTGTTCGGCTGACATTTCTCCGCCCCGTCATCCGTATCGGGGAATGCGGCTTATGTCGATACCTTGATATCGTCCGCAGATCATGCGATCGCGGAGGGTGACACAGGCCTGATGAAAGCTACGCCGGCGTTTCGGATAGCGGTGCGCGCACTGCTGCTCGCCGGCGCGGGGATCGTCGCCTATCTGCTGCTGTCCCTCTCCGACGGGCCCGCCCAAGCGGACGGCGGCGGCCCCGGCGCGATCACCGCCGGCGACCCGGACGGCGCGCCGCACCAGATCGCGGACCGCCCGAGCCACGGCGTCGCGGCCCTGGACACGCCCCTCGGTGCCCTCGCCGCCAGCCACCCGTCGATCGGCGCGGTCCAGGCCACGGTGGCCGGGATCGTCGAGGCGGTGCTCGAGCTGGTGCGGGCGACCACGGGCGACCTCCTCCGGCCCGCCGCGCCGGCGCCTGCCCCGGCGCGGCCGGCACCCGCCGCACCGCCGGAGCGCGAGCCCGGGCCGGCGCCGGCCCCGGTGCCATCCGCGCCCGCCACGGCGCCCCGCGCGGCGGCCGCGCAGGTGCGGGAGGCGGCCGCGCCGGTCCGCGAAGAAGGGCCGCGGACCCGCACCGCCGGCAAGCCGTCCCGGTGGGTCGCCACCGCCGCCCGGGCCGCCGCCCGCGGGGGAGCGGCGCCCATGCCCGACCCACGCTCCGGCGGATGCGTGCCCAGCGGGTGCGCCCACACCACCGACGCGACCACCGGCGCCGGACACCCGCTGATGCTGCCGCGCCCGCACGCGCTCCGGCCGGAAACGCGCGGCCGTCCCGTCGCCCCGGTCGCCGGCCCGGCCGCCGCCGGCCGCCGCCCCGCCGTCACCCCGCTGCCCGGCTGACCTGCCGCCGGACACCCCGCCCGGCCGGCCCGGACCCGGGACCGGCGGCCCCCTTCCACCCCTGATCAAGGCGGTACTAGGAGACGCCCTAGATCAACGAGGAGAGGGCGGCGGCGCCTTTTTTGAATTCGAGGTGTTGCGGTGCGTGGGTCAGCAGCGATGACCCATAGAGCGACGCGGAGATACCCGGCCGGTCCACAAAGGATCGCCATTGAGCTGCGGGCACCAGAGATCGGAGAACACCCTCGTGATCCGCATCATGGTCGTCGAGGAGATGGGGCTGTTGCGGAGCGCACTGCGCACCGTGTTGTCGAGCGAGCAGGATCTGGAGGTGGTGGCCGAGATCGGCGATGGGGCGGAGATCCTGCCGGTCGCCGGGCGGGCTGGGCCGGACGTGGTCGTGGTGGACGTCGACCTGACCGCCGCCGATACGCGGGGCGTCCTCACGCGGCTGCGCGAGCAAGTGCCGCACGCGGCGGTCCTGGCGCTGAGCGGGCGTTGGACCGCGGACTCGCTGCGGCGGGTGCTGGCCGCGGGCACGCTCGGCTTCGCCGGCACGGACGTGACGCCGGCCCAGTTCGTGCGGATCGTGCGGTCGGTCGCGGCGGGCAACCGGGTGATCGACCCGGCGGTCGCGGCCGCCGTGCTGAACCCGCCGCCCAACCCGCTGACCACCCGCGAGCGGGAGATCCTGCGCGCGGCCGCGGAGGGCCTCCCGCCCAAGGAGATCGCCAGCCGCCTCTACCTGGCCCACGGCACCGTCCGCAACCGGATGTCCGCGATCCTCCGCAAGACCGGGGCACGCAACCGCCTCGAGGCGATCCGGCGGGCCCAGGAGCGGGGGTGGCTGTAGCTCGGGGAAGGGCGTGAACTCAGGAAAGGCGGGCCAGGCCCGCCGCCACCGACTCGGCCAGCGGTGTCGTCGGGCGGCCGATCAGCCGGCTGAGGTCGCCGGTCTCCACCAGCAGCCTGCCCTCCTTGAGCGAGACGTCGGAGCCGGCCAGCACGTGCGCGTACCCGTCGGGCAGCCCCAGCCCGATGAGCGCCCGCGCGTACTCCTCCGGCGGCAGGTCGCGGTAGGCGACCTCCGTGCCGCTCTGCCGCGACACCTCGGCGGCGAGCTCGGCGAGCGTGAACGGCTGGTCGCCACCCAGCTCGTACACCGTGCCGTCGTGGCCATCACCGGCCAGGACGGCGGCGGCCGCGGCGGCGAAGTCGGCGCGCGGCGCGGCGGAGACCTTGCCGGCGCCGGCGGCGCCGAGGATCGCGCCGTGCTGGAGGGCGGGCGCGAGGTTTTCGGTGTAGTTCTCCACGTACCAGCTGTTGCGCAGGAAGCAGAACGGCACGCCGCTGGCGCGGATGACCTCCTCGGTGGCCCTGTGCTCCGGCGCGATCGGCAGGTCGGTGTCGTCCGCGTACGGCGCGCTGGTGTAGGCGATCAGGGACACGCCCGCCGCCACGGCCGCGTTGACCGCGTTGGTGTGCTGGGGGACCCGGATGCCCACCACGCTGGCGGAGATGAGCAGCAGGCGGTCGACCCCGGCGAACGCCTCGGCGAGCGTCGCGGGCTTGTCGTAGTCGGCCTCGCGGACCCGCACGCCGAGCGCGGCCAGGTCGGCGACCTTCTCGGGGCTGCGCGCGCCCGCGACGATGTCGCCGGCCGGGACGCCCCGGTCGAGCAGCGAGCGGATGACGAGGCGGCCCAGGTGGCCACTGGCGGCGGTAACCCCGACGGTCATGAGAACCCCACTAACTTCTAGAAAGCACTAACCAGTGGAGAGTACCCCACTGTCGGGTAGCCTGTGAACATGACGGAAGAGGCCATGGAGGATCTCGTCGCCGACGTGTTCGCGCGCGCCTGCACCTCCCGCCTCCTGCTGGAGAACGTCGCCGGCAAGTGGGGCATCCTCGCCCTCGCCGCGCTCTCCGAGGGCACCTACCGGTTCAACGCGCTGCGCCGCCGCGTCGACGGCATCAGCGAGAAGATGCTCGCCCAGACGCTGCACGCGCTGGAGCGCGACGGCCTCGTGCGGCGCGACGCGCAGGCCACGATCCCGCCCCGGGTGGAGTACTCGCTGACCGACGTCGGCGAGCGCATCGCCACCAAGCTGCTGGAGCTGATCGAGCTCGTCGAAGACGAGATGCCCGCCGTCCGCAAGGCTCAATCGGAGTACGACGGCCGCTAGCGGCGCTCGATCAGCGCCGCCACCCCGTCGAGCAGCCGTGCCAGCCCGAACTCGAACGAGCGCGCCGGGTCGAGCGGGGCCGCGTACTCCTCGCCGGCCGCCGCGCCGACCCGGGTGGCGACCGGGAACCGCTCGGGGTCGTAGACCTTCTCCAGCAGCGGGCTGAACTCCGCCCACCACTCGTCGTCGCTCTTGCCGGTGTCCTTCGGGAGGGACGAGGCGGCGAGCGCGCTGCGCACGGCGCCGTGCACGTAGTCGCCGACCATGGTCACGACCAGGTCCATCTCGATGTCGGTGAGGCCGGTGCCCTCGACCGCGCGAAGCTCGTAGTCGTAGCGGGCGATGAGGTTGGGCCCGAGCACCGGGCGGTTGGTCGCCACGTGCAGCAGCCACGGGTGGCGCAGGTAGAGCGCCTGGGACTCGCGGGCCACCAGCTCGAGCCGGCCTCGCCAGCCACCCGCCACCTCGTCGGGCTTGGCCGTCTCGGCGCAGACCCGGTCGAGCATGAGGTCGAGCAGCTCCGCCTTGCCCGGCACGTACGTGTAAAGCGACATCGCGGTCACGCCGAGCCGCTCGGCGACCTTGCGCATGGAGAGCGCGGCCAGCCCCTCGGCGTCGGCGATCGCGGTCGCCGCCTCGACGATCTGGTCGGCGGAGAGGCGTGGCTTGGGACCGCGGCGGGTCCGCTCCGGGGCGCCCCAGAGCAGCTCCATGATCCGCTTCGGGTCGCTCCCGCCGGTGTACTCGGTGGTCACTCTGTACAGCGTAGAGCTATACTCCCCGGGCGCCTACTCTGTACGGCGTAGAGAATTTGGGGGTGTCATGGCTTCTGACCTCGCGGTCCAGGTCGAGGGACTGCGCAAACGGTATGGAGACAAGCCCGCGCTCGACGGTTTCGACCTCGACGTGCGGGCCGGCACGGTGCACGGGCTGCTCGGTCCCAACGGGGCCGGCAAGACCACCGCCGTGCGCGTCCTGGCCACGTTGCTGCGGGCCGACGGCGGCCGGGCCCTCGTCGACGGGTACGACGTGGCCCGCCAACCCGCCGCCGTCCGGGAGCGGATCGGGCTCGTCGGCCAGCACCCGGCGGTCGACGAGGTGCTTGGCGGCCGGGACAACCTGGTGATGTTCGGCCGCCTCTTCCACCTCGGCAAGCGGGAGGCCGGGCGGCGCGCCGACCACCTGCTCGAACGCTTCGGGCTCGGCGACGCCGGCGGCAAGCCGGTCAAGCGGTACTCCGGTGGCATGCGCCGCCGCCTCGACCTGGCCGCCAGCCTGATCCTGCGGCCGGCGGTGCTCTTCCTGGACGAGCCGACCACCGGCCTCGACCCCCGTGGGCGCAACGAGGTGTGGGCGGCGGTCCGCGCGCTCGTCTCCGACGGCACGACCGTGCTGCTCACCACGCAGTACCTGGACGAGGCCGACCAGCTGGCGAGCCGGATCACGGTGCTCGACAACGGGCGGATCGTCGCCGGCGGTACCCCCGATGAACTGAAGTCGCGGATCGGGGGTGACCGGATCGACGTGATCGTGCGCACGGACGCCGACCTCACCGCGGCCGCGGCGGTCGTGAAGGAGATCGCGGCGGCGGAGCCGGAGATCGACCCGGACGGCCGCCGGATCTCCGCGCCGGTACGCGACCGCGTCGCCGCGCTCACCGAGGCGGTGCGCACCCTCGACGCCCGAGGCATCGCGGTCGAGGACATCGCGCTGCGCCGCCCCACGCTCGACGAGGTGTTCCTGCGGATGACGGAGGCGGCGGATGAGCGGGAGTAGCGAGGCTACGGTCTTGACCACGACGGCGGACGAGCGCCGAGCGCCGGAGCGGCGGCTGGCACAGCGACTGCGATGGGCCCTCGCCGACGGGTGGACGATCACGCTCCGCGACCTCAAGCACTGGGCCGCCCAGCCCTGGCAGATCGTGTTCGGGCTGCTGTTCTCGGTGATGCTCGTGCTGATGTTCGGCTACCTCTTCGGCGGCGCGATCGAGGTGCCGGGCGGCGGCGACTACCGGGAGTTCCTGATGCCCGGCATGTTCGCGATGACGATGCTCTTCGGGCTGGAGGCCACCTACACCGCGGTCACCACCGACGCCGACCGCGGCGTGACCGACCGCTTCCGGGCGATGCCGATGGCCGGCTCGGCCGTGGTGGTCGGGCGGGCCACCGCCGACATGCTCAACTCGGTGCTCACCCTCGTCGCCATGGCCGCCTGCGGCCTCGCGGTGGGCTGGCGGTGGCACGAGGGGATCGGGCCCGCGCTGGCCGCGTTCGGGCTGTTGCTGCTGCTGCGGTTCGCGCTGCTGTGGCTCGGCATCTGGCTCGCGCTCGTGCTGCGCAGCCCGGAGGCGCTGATGGCGCTGCAGATCCTGGTGTGGCCGCTCGGCTTTCTGTCCAATGTGTACGTCTCACCGGAGACCATGCCGGGCTGGCTGGGCGCGGTCGCCGAGTGGAACCCGCTCTCCGCCACCGTCAGCGCGGCCCGCGAGCTCTTCGGCAACCCCGGCTGGGGCGGCGAGTCCTGGGCCGCCCAGCACGCCACGCTGATGGCGGTGGTGTGGCCGGTCGCGCTGGTCTGCCTCTTCTTCTCCCTGTCAGTACGTGCCTACCGGCGGCTGAGCTGCTGAGATCGTCGTGTGTACATCCTTGCCCTGATGGCGACGGTCGGGGTCGCCGCGCTGCTCCCGGCGCGCGGTCCCGCCGCCACGGTCGCGTCGGTGGCCACGGCCGTCGCCATCGGCGGGCTCTTCTTCCTGTACGGCGCGCGCATCGCCCCGCGCGCCGCCTGGGAGGGCGCCCGCCACTGGCGGCTGCACGCGGTGGTGCTGCTGTGCACGTTCGCGCTCTTCCCGCTGCTCGCGCTGGCGGGCAGGTGGCTGGACGGCCCGGTGCTCACCCCCGACCTCTACGACGGCCTGCTCTACCTCAGCGTGGTGCCGTCCACCGTGCAGACGTCGATCGCGTTCACCGCGCTGGCCGGCGGGAACGTGCCGGCGGCGGTGTTCAGCGCCTCGTTCTCCAACCTCGCCGGCGTGCTGCTCACCCCACTGCTCGCCGCGGCGCTGCTGGGCGGTGGCGCCATCTTCTCCGCCGGCTCGCTCGGGGAGATCGCCGCCCAGCTGGTACTGCCGTTCGCGGCCGGCCAGGCGGCCCGCCCGTGGATCGCGGCATGGCTGGAGCGCCACTCCCGCCTGCTCGGATACGCCGACCGCGGCGCGATCCTGCTGGTCGTCTACACCGCCTTCAGCGCCGGCGTGGTCGCGGGCGTGTGGCACCAGGTCTCGCCCGCCCGGCTGGCGGCGCTGCTCGCCGCGCTCGGCGCGCTGCTCGCGCTCGTGCTCACGCTGACCTGGCTGGCCGGCCGCCTGCTCGGCTTCGACCGCCCCGACCGGATCACGATCGTCTTCTGCGGCTCGAAGAAGAGCATGGCGACCGGCCTCCCGATGGCCGCGGTGATGTTCGGCCCGGCCGCCGCCGCGATCCTGGTGGTGCCGCTGATGCTCTTCCACCAGATCCAGCTGGTGGTCTGCGCCATACTCGCCCGCCGCTGGGGTCGGTAGTCTCGGCCGCCATGGGGGATACGTTCCAGGTCCGCGTGGGCGTCCGCGGCTACGAGCTCGACATCCAGGGCCATCTCAACCAGGCCGTCTACCTGCAGTACGCCGAGCACGCGCGCTGGGAGCATCTCCGCGCCGCCGGTGTCACCCCGGCGAAGCTGCAGGCCAGCCACTCCGGCCCGGTCGTGCTCGAGACCACCATCAAGTACCTGTCGGAGCTGCGCGCCGGCGACGAGGTCGACGTGTCGTCGGCCTTCGAGTGGGGCGGCGGCAAGACCTTCAAGCTGCGGCAGGAGCTCCGCAAGCCGGATGGCACGCTGGCGGCCGAGGTGGTCGCGGTCGGCGGCATCCTCGACCTGACCACCCGCAAGCTCGTCCCCGACCCCGGTGCCCACCTGCGCAAGCTCGCCGACGACCCCGACCTCTTCGAGGCCTGACTCAGCGCAGGAGTGCCGTCTCGCGCAGGTGGTCGAAGATGATCTGGTCGACCGGCGAGACCCGGTGGCGGTCGGCGTGGGTGAGCCACACGATCTCCTCGATCTCGCCGCCGGCCCGCAGGACACCCTGGTAGTCGGCGGTGTAGCAGGTCATCCGGACCAGCGTGCCGCCGGCGTGCCCGTGGGCCTGGCCGTGGAAGGTGCCGAAGTGCTCGGCGCTGTCGGGCACGATGGCCACGCTGAGCTCTTCCCGGATCTCGCGCACGAGCGTGTCGAGGTCGCCTTCGCCCGGCTCCCGCTTGCCGCCGGGGATGTAGTAGACATCCTTGCCCCGCGACCGCGAGCTGAGGATCACGCCGTCCTCAAGGCGGATCCAGGCGATCTTGTCGATGACGCTCACGCTTGACGCTCCAGGCTCTGTCGGTGGTGATGGGTGGCCAGGCCGGTCGGAGGCTCGCCGCGCTGGCGGCGCCCCATCCGGGGTTGACATTGTCGCATGCTATGACTCATCGTGTTGAGACAAGGCTTGCGACATTCGATCTTCGGAGGCGGCGGCATGCGCCAGTCGGATCACACGGAGACTCGGCGGTGGCTCGACCGGCACGGCCTGGCCGGCGCCGAGCCGACCCCGCTGCTCGCGACGCGGCTGGCGGTGCGACGGCGTGCCAAGCTCGCCGACAGCGTTCTGCTGGCCGCGTTCCTGATGGGCGCGGCACTCACGCGCACCTTGGGGTTGTTCATCGACGGCACGTCCTCCTGGCCGCCGCTGTTGATGCTGGCGGCGTTGGTGGTCGGGTTGCTGGTGGCGCAGTGGCTGCTCGGCTGGTGGGTGCGGCGTGCCGACCGGCGGGCCGGCGCGCGACTGTCCCGGCGGGTGGCCCACCCGGTCGAGCTCGGCTGGCCCGCGGTGCTCGGCCGGCCATACGCCGCTTTCACGGTCGCCACCTTCGCCGGCGCCTCGCTGCTCGCGGTGAGCGTGCTGCCGATTTCGGACCCAGTCCTGCGGAGCGGGGCGATCGTCGTGCTGATTAGCCTCGCCGGCGCCGCCGCCAGCATCCTCATGCAAATGCGCCAGGTGCTGGCGAGCCCGGCCGTGGCGGAGGACGAGGCGTCACTCACCGCCGATGTCATCATGCGGGTCGAGGACGCCCGCGCCCTCGTCACACCCAGCCTGGTGTGGTCGCTGCCGGCCATCTTCCTGTACGGGGCGTCGCTCGGCTGGTGGAACGCGGTCTCGCTGGCGCTCGTAGTGGTGGGCGCCATCGCGCTCGGCCTGATCCAGCTCCGGACGACGGGCGTCGGGGCGGCGGCACGGCGAGCCTTGGCCACCCGATGATCGTCATCGACGCGGCCTCGCCGACGCCGCCGTACGAACAGCTCCGGGCCCAGCTCGCGAGGCAGATCCAGGAACGCTCGCTCGCCGTCGGCACGAGGCTGCCGACGATCCGCCGGCTCGCGGCCGACCTCGGCCTCGCCGTGAACACCGTCGGCCGGGCCTACCGGGAGCTGGAGGAGGCCGGGCTGATCGAGACCCGGGGGCGGGCCGGCTCGTTCGTCTCGGCCGCCGGCGAGCAGGCCCTCGAGCAGGCCCGCCGCGCCGCCCGCGACTACGCGGCGGTCGTCACCAGGTTCGGCATCGATCCCCTCGAGGCGATCCGGATCGTCGAGGCGGCATTGGGCCGTGCCTCGACGCCATAAACCGCCGGTTCCGGGTGGCCGGCCGAAAAACGACTCAAGGCCAGAACAGAATAACCGGTCGACAATCCGTGCAGGTGCGTCAGCGGAGTTACTCCGGCCGCGCGGGGCACGTCGACATATGCTGTGAGGCGGCATCAGGCTTATCGCGCCCGCCGCTTACTATGTCCGATGGTGGTAAAGGTTACGGCGGGGTCGCTGTCGCGGATCCACATATGCGGGTGGAATGAACTCGGGCATTCCGTCGGGTGCGAGTCGGATGGTCCAGGCTCCCCGATGGATGAGCCGGTGGTGATAGCCGCACAGTAGAACGGAGTTGTCCAAATTGGTCGGTCCGCCGTCGACCCAGGCGTGGATGTGGTGGCCGTGGCACCAGCGTGGTGGCCGGTCGCAGCCGGGGAAGGCGCAGCCGCGGTCGCGTAGCTCCAGCGCCCGGCGCAGTGGCCCGGTGATCAGCCGGCGGGTGCGGCCCAGATCCAACACCTGGCCGTCGCCGCCGAGCACCGCTGGGATCAGTTGGGCGTCGCAGGCGTGCTGGCGCACCTGTTCGGGGCTGAGTCGTCCGCCGGTGTCCAGGGTGCCGATGCCGAGCCGCTGGTGCAGCGGGTCGTAGGGCACGGTCACCACCACATGCGGCCGCTGACCACCGTTATCCGGCAACTGCTCGGTCCGGGTCGCCAGCTCACACACCTCGACCAAGGCGTCAGCCCGCCGTTGGGCCGGCGTGCGCAGCTCGGCGTCGTCGTGGCGGGGCGCGCACAACGGGTCCAACGCCGCATTGACCACGGCGGCGCCGCCTTCATCGAGCCAGCCGGTCAGCCGCACCCGACCATCACCATGCCGGGTCAGATGAAACGCCCGGCTCAGCCGCGCCCGCTGCTCCATCCGCGCCAACGCCGCCGCGTCAGCCGCGTCGGCCAACTCGGGCGCTACGTGGGCGAGGATCCGCTGGCCGGCTTTGCGCAGGATGCTGGGCTCGAACTGGCCGGCCTGATCGATCAGGAAGGCTTCGGCCTCATCGACCCGCTCCGCACCGACCTCGACCGGCAAGTCCTGGATCGCGGCGGCCACCACCATGGCCTGCTCCACATTCACCACACCAGCCGCCAAAGCCGCATCGAGGACCGGCCGCTGATCGACGGCGCGGGCCAGGTCGACGAGCCGTTTCGCCGCGTGGATGCTGACCCGCAGATGCTCCCGCAACCACACCGGCATGCTGGAAGCGTGCTGCGCGACAGCCAAACCCCGGCCATCAATCTCGCGGACCAGATGCAACTGGACCGCCGCGACCGCCTGCGCAGCCTGATGAATCGTATCCAGACATTCGACGAGCGTGTCGTCGCTCAGCGGCCAGGTTGATTCGTCAGCGCATTTACCCGCCAGGGTATTGAGCTCCGCTAACGCCTCAACCAACACCCATATATTCTCTCGCACCAACCCCCAAGACCACCAGCCGCATTCGTCGATCAAGGGAAATTCGTAGCCCGAAATAGAATCGCAAAGAATGGATAGGCTGGCCGCGGGTTTCCGCTTCCCGTCGCGCGGACTCGCCCCATCCTCGTGCGCTTGCCGGCGCGGTGGGTGACGCGCGAGAAGAACGGCGCGGCCCCTCCACGGCTACGCCGACCCTGAGCGGGGGTCGCGTCCCGGCGCGCGCTAGATCGTCAGCGGGCGGCGCGGTGGAGCGGGCGGGTGCGGTGGCCGCTCGCGCGGTGCCGCGCCCCGGCGGCCTCGGCCAGGATGGCGGCCAGGTCGTCGAAGCCGTCCCGCACCAGCCCCACGGTGACCCGGATGTGGTCGTCGCCCAGCGGCCGCACCTCGAACGGCGCGCCCGGCGCCGCCCCGATCCCGTGCGCGGCCAGGGTGACCAGCGCGACCTGCTGGTCCCGTACCGCGATCCACATGTTGATGCCGTCCGCGGCCGTCGCCTCCACGCCGTGGGCGGCCAGCGCGGCGAGGAGCAGGTCGCGGCGGCGGGCGTACTCGCGGCGGGCGCCGGCCACCGCCCGCACCGCCGCCGGGTCGGTGAGCAGGTCGAGCAGCACCGCCTGGAGCACCCGGCTGGACCAGCCCGGGCCGAGCAGCCGCCGGTCGGCGATCGCGGTGACCAGGGACGCCGGCCCACCCACGGCGGCCATGCGGAGGTCGGGGCCGTGGCTCTTGGAGAAGCTGCGCACGTGTACCACCCGGTCGGGCAGGTAGACGCCGAGCGAAACGGCCGGCGCCGTGGCGATATCGCCCACGTGGTCGTCCTCGACCACGATGATCGACTCATGGTCGGCGAGGAGGGCGGCGAGGGCCGCGGCGCGTTCCGGGGTCATCGAGACGCCGGTCGGGTTTTGCGCGCGCGGCTGCAGGAAGACCGCGCTGGGGGCCTGCTCCAGGGCGGCCGCCAGCGCGGTGGGCGAGACACCCGCCTCGTCGAGCGCGACCGGCACCGGCACCGCGCCGACCGACTCGAGCAGGTCGAGCAGGGGCGGGAAGGTCGGGTTCTCCACCACCACGTGGGCGCCGAAGCGGACCGCCGCGCCGACCACCCGGTCGAGTGCGTCGAGCGCGCCGTCGACGACCGTGAGCTGCTGCGGCGGGTACGGCCACCGCTCGCGCAGCACCACCTCGAGGCGGGGGAGCACGGGATCCTCGAGGTACGACGTGGTGAGCCTCGTGTCGCCGATCCGGCGCAGCGCGGGCGCCAGGTCGGGGAGCAGGTCGTGGTCGGGCACGCCGGTGGAGAAGTCGTGCGGCAGCGTGGACGGGTTGGCGACCAGGCGGGAGAAGCGCATCTTCTGCCGGGGCCGGGTGGGCGTGAGCACGAACGTGCCGGAGCGCCCCCGGGTCTGGATCGCCCCCGCGCTGGCCAGCGACCGCCAGGCCTCGCTGACCGTCGTGGGGCTGATGCCGAGCGCCTGCGCGACCGAGCGCACGGTCGGCAGCCGGGTGCCGGCGGGCAGCTCGCCGTTGTGCACGAGGCGGCTCACCGCTGCGGCGACCCCGCGGGCGGTGCGATCGTTGACCGCGCCGGCGATGAGCTGGAGCATGTTACTCCTACGCAATATCCTGTAACAATCTCGCCATTGTCCGCCCGCACCTGTGTCACTAAAGTCCTACGCCATCGGCGGAGAAAAGAACAGAGGGGACCCCATGGCAGACCTCATCCGCGCGGCGCTCGTCCAGACCACCTGGACCGGCGACAAGGAATCGATGATCAAGGCTCATGAGGAGTACGCCCGCCAGGCGGCCGCACAGGGCGCGAAGGTGATCTGCTTCCAGGAGCTGTTCTACGGGCCGTACTTCTGCCAGGTCCAGGACAAGGAGTACTACAGCTACGCCGAGTCGATCCCCGGGCCGACGACCGAGCGCTTCCAGGCGCTCGCCGCCGAGCTCGGCATGGTGATGGTCCTGCCGATGTACGAGCAGGAGCAGCCCGGCGTGCTCTACAACACCGCCGCGGTCGTCGACGCCGACGGCAGCTACCTCGGCAAGTACCGCAAGACGCACATCCCGCAGGTCAAGGGCTTCTGGGAGAAGTTCTACTTCCGCCCCGGCAACCTCGGCTACCCCACCTTCGACACCGCCGTGGGCCGCATCGGTGTGTACATCTGCTACGACCGCCACTTCCCCGAGGGCTGGCGCGCGCTCGGCCTCGCCGGCGCCACCGTGGTCTTCAACCCGAGCGCCACCCACCGTGGCCTCTCGTCCTACCTGTGGAAGCTGGAGCAGCCGGCCAGCGCGGTCGCCAACGAGTACTTCGTGGGCGCGATCAACCGGGTCGGCGTCGAGCCACTCGGCGACAACGACTTCTACGGCACGTCGTACTTCGTCGACCCCGAGGGCAAGTTCGTGGGCGAGACCGCCGACCCGAACCAGGCCGAGCTGGTCGTGCGCGACCTCGACCTGGGCCTGCTGGCCGAGGTGCGCGACCGGTGGGCCTTCTACCGCGACCGCCGCCCGGACGCCTACGGCCCGCTGGTCCAGCCGTAACAGGCCGGTCCGCCGTCAGAGAGGGATAGCCAGATGACTTTGCTGATCAGCGGGGGCACCGTGATCGGCCCCACCGGCGCGAGCCCGGCGGACGTGCTGGTCGAGGGCGAGAAGATCGTCGCCGTCCTCGCGCCCGGCACCGGACCCTCCGGCGTGGAGAGCAAGGACGCCACCGGCAAGTACGTGATCCCGGGCGGCATCGACGCGCACACCCACATGGAGCTGCCGTTCGGTGGCACGTTCGCGTCGGACACCTTCGACACGGGCACGAAGGCGGCGGCGTTCGGCGGCACCACCACGATCATCGACTTCGCCGTGCAGCGCACCGGCGAGGTGGTGCGGGACGGGCTCGCCGCCTGGCACGCCAAGGCGGACGGCAACTGCCACGTCGACTACGCGTTCCACATGATCCTCGGCGGTGTCGACGACGACTCGCTCAAGGCCATGGACCAGCTCGTCAACGACGAGGGGATCACGAGCTTCAAGCTCTTCATGGCGTACCCGGGCGTCTTCTACTCCGACGACGGCCAGATCCTGCGGGCCATGCAGAAGGCCCGCGACAACGGCGCCATGATCATGATGCACGCGGAGAATGGCATCGCGATCGACGTGCTCGTGCAGCAGGCCCTGGCGCGGGGCGAGACCGACCCGATCTACCACGGCATCACCCGCCCCGAGGCCCTCGAAGCCGAGGCGACCCACCGGGCGATCATGCTGGCCGAGGTGGCCCAGGACTGCCCGCTGTACATCGTGCACCTCTCCGCCAGCCGGGCGCTCGCCGAGGTGGCCGCCGCCCGCGACGCGGGGCGCAACGTCTTCGCCGAGACCTGCCCGCAGTACCTGTACCTGACCCTGGAGGACCAGCTCGGCGCGCCCGGCTTCGAGGGCGCCAAGTGGGTCTGCTCGACCCCGCTGCGCAGCAAGCACGAGTCGCACCAGAAGGACCTGTGGCAGGGGCTGCGCAGCAACGACCTCGCCGTGGTGTCGACCGACCACTGCCCGTTCTGCTTCAAGGACCAGAAGGAGCTGGGCGTCGGCGACTTCTCCAAGATCCCGAACGGCATCGGCGGCGTCGAGCACCGCGTCGACCTGCTCTACCAGGGCGTGGTCGACGGCAAGCTCTCGCTGGAGCGCTGGGTCGAGACGATCGCCACGACCCCGGCCCGGATGTTCGGCCTCTACCCGCGCAAGGGCGTCATCGCGCCCGGGTCGGACGCCGACATCGTGCTCTACGACCCCAACGGGCGCACCCGGATCGGCGTCGAGACCCACCACATGAACATGGACCATTCGGCGTACGAGGGCTACGAGATCGCCGGCAAGGTCGACACCGTCATGTCCCGCGGCGAGGTGATCGTGAGCGAGGGCGCCTACCACGGCAGCAAGGGGCGCGGTCGATACCTGCCCCGTGGGCTGTCGAGCTACCTGGTGTGATGACTATGCGAAACGTTCCACATTGGATCAACGGGACTCAGGTGGAGGGGGCGGGCGACCGCCGCCTCCCGGTCTGGGATCCGGCCACCGGCGAGCAGCAGGCCGCGGTCGTCGCGGCCACCGACGCGGAGGTCCGCGCGGCAGTCCAGGCGGCCCTCGACGCGCAGCCCGGGTGGCGGGCGGCGTCGCTGTCCCGCCGCGCCGAGGTGATGTTCCGCTTCCGTGACCTCGTCGACGGCCACCGCAAGGAGATCGCCACGCTCCTGTCGTCCGAGCACGGCAAGACCGTGGCCGACGCGGGCGGCGAGATCGCCCGCGGCCTGGAAAACGTCGAGTTCGCGGCCGGCGCGCCGCACCTGCTCAAGGGCGGGTACAGCGAGCAGGCCGCGACCGGCGTCGACGTGTACTCGATCCGCCAGCCGCTCGGCGTCGTGGCCGGCATCACGCCGTTCAACTTCCCGGCGATGGTGCCGATGTGGATGTTCTGCAACGCGCTGGTCGCCGGCAACACGTTCGTGCTCAAGCCGAGCGAGAAGGACCCGTCGGTCTCGCTGCTGCTGGCCGACCTGCTGCGCCGGGCGGGGCTGCCCGACGGCGCGTTCAACGTCGTGCAGGGCGACAAGAGCGCGGTCGACGCGCTGATCGCCGACCCGGACGTGCGGGCGCTCTCGTTCGTCGGCTCGACGCCGGTGGCGAAGGCGATCTACGAGGCGGGCACCCGGGCCGGCAAGCGGGTGCAGGCGCTCGGCGGCGCGAAGAACCACATGGTGGTGCTCCCCGACGCCGACGTCGACGCGGCCGCCGACGCGGCGGTCTCGGCCGGCTTCGGCTCGGCGGGGGAGCGGTGCATGGCCGTCGCCGTCGTGGTCGCGGTCGGCACGGCGGGCGACGCGCTGGTCCCCGCGATCGCGGACCGGATCGCCAGGATCCGCGTCGGCCCGGCCTCCGACCCGGACGCCGAGATGGGCCCGCTCATCACCAAGGAACACCGCGACCGGGTGGCTGGATACCTTTCCCAGGGCCAGCTCGTCGTCGACGGCAGGGAGGACCCGACAACAGACGGGCCTGGGTTCTTCCTCGGTGCGTCTCTTGTGGACAATGTGGCGACGGACTCCTCGCTCTACACTGACGAGATTTTCGGGCCGGTGCTCTCGGTGGTGCGGGTCGAAACCTACGACGAGGCGCTCAAGCTCGTCAACGACAACCCGTACGGCAACGGCACCGCCATCTTCACCCGCGACGGCGGGGCGGCGCGCCGCTTCCAGTACGACGTGGTGTGCGGCATGGTCGGCGTCAACGTGCCGATCCCGGTGCCGGTGGCGTACTACAGCTTCGGCGGCTGGAAGGCCTCCCTCTTCGGCGACCTGCACATGTACGGCCCCGAAGGCTTGCAGTTCTACACGCGCGCCAAGGTGGTCACGTCCCGCTGGCCAGATCCGTCGACGTCCGAAGTGGACCTCGGCTTCCCGAAGGTTAGGTGAGCATGGACATCGGCGTCGTCTTCCAGTGCGACCCTCCCGCGTCCACTGTGGTCGACCTGGCGGTCAAGGCCGAGGCGGCGGGGTTCAGCCACGTGTGGACGTTCGACTCCCACCTGCTGTGGCAGGAGCCGTTCGTCATCTACTCGCAGATCCTCGCCCGGACGTCCAATGTGGTCGTCGGCCCCATGGTGACCAACCCGGGCACCCGCGACTGGACCGTGACGGCGTCGCTGTTCGCCACGCTCAACGAGATGTACGGCGACCGCACCATCTGCGGCATCGGCCGGGGCGACTCGGCGCTGCGGACGCTCGGCCTGCCGCCCAACAGCCTCAAGGAGCTGGGCGAGTGCGTGCACGTGATCCGCGACCTGGTCGCCGGCCGCACGGTGACCTACCGCGGCAACGAGCTGCGCCTGCCGTGGGTCAAGCCCGGTAGCGAGCTGCCCGTGTGGGTCGCCGCCTACGGGCCGAAGGCGCTCGCGCTGACCGGTGAGGTGGGCGACGGGTACATCCTGCAGCTCGCCGACCCGGACATCGCCGCCTGGATGATCCGCACGGTGCGGGCCGCGGCCGAGAAGGCGGGACGCGACCCGGCGGCCATCAAGTTCTGCGTGGCCGCGCCCGCGTACGTCGGCGACGACCTGGCCCACCAGCGCGACCAGACCCGCTGGTTCGGCGGCATGGTGGGCAACCACGTCGCCGACATCGTGTCCCGCTACGGGTCCTCGGGCGCGGTGCCGCAGGCCCTGACCGACTACATCGAGGGGCGCCGGGGGTACGACTACTCCCAGCACGGCAAGGCCGGCAACACGCACACCGAGTTCGTGCCGGACGACATCGTCGACCGGTTCTGCGTGCTGGGCCCGGTGGAGTCACACCTGGCCAAGCTGCGGGCGCTGCGGGACCTGGGCGTGGACCAGTTCGCGGTCTACCTGCAGCACGACGACAAGGAGCACACCCTCGCCGCGTATGGCGAGAAGATCATCCCCGCGCTCGTGGCATGAGGGGGCTTCGGGCCGTCGCGACCGGCGTCGGGGCCATCCTCGCGGGGGTACTGCTGTGGGAGGCCTATAAGTGGATCGGCGGCGACGACGGGTCGATCCTCTTCGGCGTGCGGGTGCTGCCGCGGGCCGACGACGCGGCCATGCCGCACGTGTACGACGTGCTGCGCCGCTTCGGCGAGCCCGAGCTGGCCGGCGGCGACCCGATCGGGCTGGTCGTGCTGAAGGCGTGCCTGTTCACGCTCCGCAGCGTGGCGGTCGGCTTCGGCGTCGGGGCGCTCATCGGGCTGCTGCTCGCGGTCGTGATGCAGCGCTTCCGGGTGGTCGAGCGCGGCCTGCTGCCATACGTGATCCTGTCCCAGACCGTGCCACTCATCGCGCTCGCCCCGGCGATCGCCGGGTGGGGCGGGAAGCTGTCGCTCGGCTCGTACCCCTGGCAGCCGTGGATGTCCGTGGCCACGATCGCCGCGTACCTGGCGTTCTTCCCGGTCGCGGTCGGCATGCTGCGCGGGCTCCAGTCGCCGCCCCCGGTGGCCGAGGAGCTGATGCACAGCTACGCCGCCGGCTGGTGGCACACCCTGGTCAAGCTGCGCCTGCCCGCGTCCACCCCCTATCTCTTCCCGGCGTTGCGGCTCGCGGGGGCCGCGGCCGTCGTCGGGGCCGTGGTGGGGGAGATCTCCACGGGTACCCGGGGTGGCATCGGCCGCCTGGTCATCGAGTACTCCCGGGAGGCGACCGCCGACCCGGCCAAGGTCTACACCGCGATGGTCGGCGCGGCGCTGCTCGGCCTGGCCGTGGCCGCCGTGGTGGGGATCGCTGAGTTCGCACTCAACCGACGGAGGACAGTGTGACAGCGGCGGTTGAGCTCAAGGGCCTCGGCAAGGTCTTCAACCCCGGCCGGGCCGACCAGGTCGTCGCGCTCACCGGCATCGACCTGACCGTCGGGAGTGGACAGTTCGTGTCGCTGATCGGGCCGTCCGGCTGCGGAAAGTCCACATTGCTGCGCCTGGTGGCCGACCTGGTGCCGCCCAGCGAAGGCACCATCACGGTCGCCGGCAAGCCGGTCCGCAAGGCGCGGCTCGACCAGGAGTACGGCATCGCGTTCCAGCAGGCCGGCCTCTTCGACTGGCGTACCGTGCGGCGCAACGTCGAGCTGCCCCTGAGTTGCGCGGCGC
>Ga0214467_1000031_pt1 | contig 40565 bp, 37 predicted proteins | sample RVTome_8_FD_187339 | JGI IMG/M metagenome (GOLD analysis project Ga0214467, IMG submission 187339) | Soil microbial communities from uranium-contaminated site in the Upper Colorado River Basin, Wyoming, United States - RVT160D0 HiSeq ...
AACACCGCGCTGTGTGCGCATCATCGTGGAGCCAATTCAAGGCACTCCCGCACCGACGTCGTCGCCTCTTGAACTGTCGTTCGGGGTGTGCCCCGCCTGATGCCCTAGCGTACGGCGCCATGACCTCCCACATCAGGGGCGCTCGTAGTGAGGGATGGCGGGCGAGCAAATTATGCAGCCATGTACTTCCCATGCGCGGCAGGCAGGTGATGAGCACCGGGCGGCGGATCTCGACCGCCGCTAGTCTATCGTCCGTCTCCGCCAACTCCCGCACACGCAACTGGGTGACGAGCGAGCCAACGAGCGAGCCCGGACCATCTGCGTGCCGTGCGGCGATAGGTAGACCTCCTCGTTCAGCGCATTGACGAGCACCGCCAGGCCGTCCAGACCCTAGTCATCTGCCGGGACTGCCATGAAGACACCCACGCCGGCCGCATCAGCGCATCCACCCGGAACTGACCACTGGAGAGCCGTGTGTCGCGAAAGTGACCAGCACGGTTCGGGAAGGGGCCGACGGAAAAGGACCCACACGACGGACACCTCGCCGGCGGCCTACTTCACTCGACGGGCGGGAACTGGAAACGGAGCACCATGGATACGGCCACGGCAGTGGGGCAACCAAGCGGGAAACCCCTGGTACTCGAAGGCTGCCGGACCTACCTCCAGACCGTGCCGCCGCGCCAGTTCCCGACCCTACAACCTCTGTAAGGCATTCTGAATAACGGTCACCAACTTGTGTGGGATACAAATTTCGCGGGGATTTGGTAGACCAAAGAATACTGGATTGGAACGGCTCCAGATCTTGTAGGATTTCGATACAGGATACGGCTTACGCCGGTACGCCCTGACCTGCCGTGAGCCCCAGCCTTCCGTCTGGCCCTGCCCTGATCAACTGCGTCGCTGTTAGAGCGTCACCATGTCGCGTCTATTTGAAGGATCGTCGAGTATCTCAGTGGCGCCACGCACCTTGTTCCGCATAGCGAGGCCTGTCGTGGCGCGTCGTAATCGCCGAGGGGATCGGCCAAGCGGCAGGCCCGTTTGAGCGGTGGTGTTGCTGCCAAAGTGCGGGAAAGGTTGTTCAGCGCCCTGACGGGCGTCTTTGGGAAACGGGAGGCTCCGTGTTCATTGGTGGGCGGGCCGCGGAGTGATCGTTGGTATACGCACTTGCCACAGGCATCATATGCATACATAGCGCTGTCGGAGACAATTAATGACCTTGACAATCCCACCTAACATTACCCCTTATCAGCTTCCCGACGAGTACGTTCAGCTGCGGGCAGCTGCACGTAAGGTTTGCGAGTCGGAGATAGCGCCGCAGGCGGCGACGACCGACCGCACAGGCCAGTTCCCGGTGGCCTGCTATGAGGCGCTCCGGAGCTGTGACCTGCACGCCCCGCGGGTCGCTGAAGAGTATGGCGGTGCCGGCGCCGACGCTCTTGCCACCGCGATCATCGTCGAAGAAGTGGCCCGGACATGCGCGGCCTCTGCCTTGATCCCAGCAATCAACTCCCTGGGTACGCTCATCTTGCAGGCCGCCGCGTCACCGTGGATCAAGGAGACGTATCTACCGCCTATCGCGCGCGGCGAGACAATGATCTCGTTCTGTCTGACCGAGTCTGAAGCCGGAAGCGATGCCGCCGCGATAGCGGCGCGCGCCGAGCCCATTGACGGCGGTTACCGGATCAATGGGATCAAACGGTGGGTTACCCATGCTGGAGTCTCGTCACTGTACATCGTCTTCGCTGTCACCGACCGCAGTGCCGGCTCCCGAGGGGTTTCTGCCTTCCTCGTGGAAAAGAACGACCCCGGCCTGAGCTTCGGACGCCTCGAGCAGAAAATGGGACTGAAGGGTTCGCCGACACGTGACGTGCAGTTGGACGACGTCTGGGTTCCCGCCACACGGATGATCGGCACACCGGGCAGCGGCTTCCGTACCGCCCTTAGCGCCTTGGCGCAAACGAGAATCGTTATTGCGGCGCAGGCCCTCGGCATAGCGCAGGGTGCGCTGGAGTACGCAACGGGGTATGTAAAGGAGCGCAAGCAGTTCGGTAAGACGCTGTCGAAGTTCCAGGGGGTGCAGTTCATGCTTGCTGAGATGGCGATCCGGGTCGAGTCTGCCCGGCAGCTCATATACGCCGCGGCTGGCAGGGCCCAGCAAGTGGACCCAGTTGACTTACCGCTGCTGTCCTCCGCTGCCAAGACCCTCGCCTCCGACACTGCCGTGTCGGTCACCACAGATGCGGTGCAGCTCCTCGGTTCCTACGGATACAGCTGCGACTACCCGGTGGAACGGATGATGCGGGACGCCAAGGTCACGCAGATATACGGTGGTACGAACCAGATCCAGCGCCTCATCATCGCCCGGGCGCTGCTGGGGCCGGACCATGGCTGACCTGCTGTGGTCGCAGACGGTGTCCGAAGCAAAGGCAGCCCTGGAGTTCGACGCGCGTTGGGGACGCCTCATGACCGACATCAACGTGGATGCGGCGGCGCGGGAAGCCGGTGCTATTCCTATACCGCGCCGGTTCTTCACCCGGGCCGGACTCTTGGGCCTGCAGGCGCTGCCGCTGCCTCCCAGCGTGGGCGGCGAGGCCTTGGATCCGGTCTCCTGGAGCTTGGCGCTGGAAAGGATCGGTTATCTGTGCCAGGACAGCGGATTTCCGTTGGTCCTCGGGTTCCGCGCGATCATCGCCCAGGCATTGTTTGAAACAGGGCGGCCAGATGTCATTGAACGCTACGTCAAACCGGTCGCGCGGGGCACCTTGGGCATTGCGATGGCCTACAGCGAGGACGCCGACGCGTTCTCCTTCCGCACGACCCTGCGGCGCACGGCTGCGGGATACCTGTTGGCCGGGCACAAGGATTTCATGACCGGTGGCCTTCAGGCCGACGTCATCCTCACCTATGCCCGCACCGAGGACGATGACATGGTGGCGTGCCTGGTGCACAAGGACGATCCTGGCGTACACGTCACGCCGCTGGCCCCGGTGGGGACCCGCACGTCTGGGCCGGCGGCGCTTGACCTGCACGACGTGCCGCTCCCGGAGGAACGCATCGTCGCCTCTGTCGACGGACTCAGCCATGCTCAGCGGCTGCTCAACGCCCGCCGGCTGACGGTATCTTGCGCGCCCGTCGGACGGGCACGGGCATTGGTCGAGCTGTGCGTGGCCCGTCTGAATACGACGGTCCGCCACGGGCAGAAGCTCGGCGAGTTTCCCAACGTTCAAGGAGCACTCGGCCGAATGTACATTTCGGTTGAGGCCGCTCGGGCGATGCTCTATCGAGCCGCTCAGCGGGTAGCCGATGGCGAGGCCGACCCGCTGTTCGATTCCCTCGTGTCCGCGGCCAAGAACTTCATCGCCGAACAGGTGCGGTCGGTGCTCGATGAGACAACGCGCGTACTGGGAGGCTACTTCTACTACGGAGACCCTTACTTCGGAACCTGCATGCGGGATTTCGCCGGTCTGGTGGCCGTCGCCGGAACCCAGGACATTCTCGAAGTCAATCTAGGCTCTCTCGTCCGCACGCACACGCCACCCCGGGTCGGCTCGCAACACGACAACGAATCCAAGAAGGAAGGACCACTGCCATGATGCTCCGCTTCTCCGGGCTTCTGCTTCGCTACGTCGACTACCAACGCACGATCAGTATCGCGGCACCCACGTTGGGTGACGCACTCAGGCAGGTTGAGACTCGGTTTCCCACGCTCCGCCAGATCCTGCGCGACGGCGAAGGCCGGATCAGGGCAACCCATCGAGTCTTCATCAACGGCGAACTCGCTCCTGCGGCCGAGCTGGGCACACCGTTGGCGGACTCCGACAACATAGAGTTTTTGACCGCCATCGCGGGCGGTTGACATGCCCCGTTCCATCACGTTCGATACCCCCACTGATCCCGTCCAGTTCGGGCCGATGCAGGCCCGACCGCGGGTTTTGATGGGACTGGCGATCACCTCACTCGCCCGATGGTTCGCCGCGTATCTAGTGCCCTACTCGCGAATCCTCGACGAACATCACACGGGCTTCGCGTTCACCACTGTCCAGCTGGAAAACGCCCTGCCGGACCTGCGGTTCACCGACGCCGACTGGTACACGGTCACCGCCCATGTCACGGCAAGCGATTCAGCCAAGTACCTCCATCTACGCACCGACATCGAAGCCCGCCTACAAGCAGGAGCCGTCGGCAGCCGACCAGTCGCAACCTTCCACGCCGACATGCGTGTCGTGACCGTCGTGGAACCCCTGACCCTGTCCGGCGAACCGGGAGTCCTTCCCAAATCGCTCTTCGACCGCTTTCTGCCAGACGAGATCTACCGACCAGACCGCTCCGCGATCACCCGGGCCACAACCCCACCGGACGGCAACGAGATATTTAGAGACGGTGACACCGAGGTCGTTCTATATCGCAGTCAATGCGAGGTAGCGGACCAATGGTCCTTTATCGAAGTCCTTGAGCGGCTAACCGCAAACAGGGAACGTTTGTTCGTAGGCAATGCGGCACCAGCAGACGTGGGTCGACTCGCGGTCGCACAGCCTGTTCGCAAAACTGTCGCGGTGTTCCACCGAGCCATGTACGTCTTCGACACCTGCAACATTACGACTCGCCTGCTGGCCAGCCCCGACGAGGAAGGGCAGCTCGCATTTGTCCACACCCTTCACGACCCAGCCCACCCTGGACCATGCCTAACTGCCTGGGAGATCGTGCCGAACCCACCAAGACCACAAGAACAACTGCCACAGAAAGTCGCTCAGGATTCACGAGCCTACACCTAAGAGTCCCGAGATCAACTCGCTATGCACCGCACCATTCCCGATATTGAGGAACCGCAGGACTTTCCAACCTGCCAGCCGAACAGGAAGATCGATGAACGACGCTCAACCCCACCTCACGACACCAAGCGACGACGACCCCATACTCCTCCTCGCAAAGGTGCTGACGGATGCGGCAGCCGCGGTCACCGAACTCGCCGGGAGGATCACACTGAACGACACTCAACCCCAGCCGACAGCACCAGGCGACGACGACGTCCCAGTTTTCCTCGGGAAGGTGCTGACGGATGCGGCGGCCGCGGTCACCGGACTGGCTGTGTCCGTCGGCGACCGGCTCGGGCTATACCAGGCGATGGCTGGAGCCGGGCCACTGACTGCACAGGAACTCGCCAAGCACACCGGCACTGACGAACGATACGTCGAGCAGTGGCTTCACTGCCAGGTCGGCGCCGGCTACATCGCCTATCAACCTGACGGTGACACCGCCACATACCGACTGCCAGACAGCCACGCGGAAGTCCTCGCCGACAACGGCTCACCGCTGACCGGAATCGGCGTGTTCGGCGTCCTGCAAGCTCTGTACCGGATCGAAGACCGGCTGGTGGACGCCTTCCGCACCGGCGCGGGAATCTCCTGGGGCGACTACCCATCCCAGCTGTACCGGGGTGTGGCCCGCTTCTTCCGCCCCGGCTATGAAGCGAGCATCGTGCAGAGCTGGCTGCCCGCCCTCGACGGCGTCACCGATCGTCTCAGAAGCGGAGGACGTGTAGCCGACGTGGGATGTGGCGTGGGCTACTCCACCTTCGTCATGGCCGACGCCTTCCCCCAGGCGACATTCCACGGGCTGGACAGCCACGGCGAGTCCATCGCCGCTGCGGAGCGAACGGCTCGAGAGCGAAACCTCGGCAACCGGGTTAGCTTCACCGCGAACCCGGCCTCCGCCCTAGGAACCGACGGCTCACGCTACGACCTCATCACGTTCTTCGACTGCCTGCACGACATGGGCGACCCCACGGCTGCCCTCCGGGCCGCGAGAGCCGCCCTGTCCGACAACGGCACCGTCATGCTCGTCGAACCGAACACCGCCGCCGACCCGCAAGCCAACGACAACCCCGTCGGGCGTCTGTTCATGGCGCTCTCCCCAACCTTGTGCCTGCCCGGTGCCATCGCTCAACACGGCCCAGTCGCGCTGGGCAACCACCCAGGTGAGCAGACCCTACGTCAGCTGTGCACCGAGGCCGGTTTCACACATTGGCGACGCGCGACCCAGACGCCCGTGAGCGCCGTCTACCAACTACGACCGTAGTTAGCGACGTACACACATACCCTCGGCGCCGTCTCGGCGACTTCGAACGTTCACCGTCGGGTGACGCTCACGCCTCCCGCTGGCGGCTCCGACGAGACCGTGACTGCGGCCACGGCATCGGACGCAGTCGAAATCTCATGCGCCACGACATCGGCCGCGTCGATAGGCGCTCAGGACGAAGGGCTGACTCAAAATGAGAGTCTGCGTGATAGGAGCTGGGCCATCCGGCATAGTCGCAGGGAAGATCCTGCGGGCCGACGGATTCGAAGTATCCATTTTTGAGAAGCAGAATCAGATAGGTGGCATCTGGTCAGAACATGGCTGCTACGCCGGCCTACGTACCCAGGTGCCGGCACCCTTATTCGAGTTTGCCGACCTACCAAGCCACCTCGATCTGGCGCCCGCTCAGGCGGTTCAGTCATACTTGGAGCGCTATGCCGCGAAGTTCGGCGTGTTGGACCGGGTCCGTACGGGAACACAGGTCGTCAGCGTACTTCCCTTGCCAAGCCCTGGAATCCCCGGGACAGCAGGCTGGCGAATCGCGTACCGACCGACCGCCGCTGATCAGCAGAACACGAAATCAGAGGACTTCGACTTCGTCGTGGTCGCCAGCGGAGCGCACAGCATCCCCCGCATCCCAGATATTCCAGGCCGGGACGCGTTCCTGGGCGAGGTGTTGCATTCCAACCAAGTTAGAGAACACCACCTCGCCGGGAGCCGGGTCATTATTATCGGCGGCGGTAAGTCCGCCGTAGAACTGGCTGTACATGCCTCCCGCGTCAGCACGACCGCCACCCTAATACAGCGCCGCGTTAACTGGATGATACCCCAGAAATTCTTCTTCGGCACAGTACCGTACGGCTGGATCCTATTTACGCGACTGGGAGAAGCTCTACTTCCTCTCTATCACGACCAAGCCGCCGTGCGACCGCTCGACCGCCTCCTCACACCTATGAAGCGGGCACTTTGGTGGCTTATCACCAAAAATGCCATCCACGAAACCGGCTACTGCCAACTGCCGTCCGAGCTTCGGCCACAAACACCCTTGCCGAGTGGTGTAGCTCATGCTGGCATAGTATCGCGAGAATACGCCGACGCGGTGCGTACGGGTCGTCTAGCCGTCGCGGTCGCGGACGTCTCGGAATTCCATGAATACGGAATAAGGCTCGTCGACGACAAGGCTGCGCAAGGGGACCTCGTCATATTCGCCACGGGCCATCGCAAGGAGTTCCCATTCCTCGACGAGTCGATTCGAGTCCACGACGAAGCTGGCCGCCTGAGTCTATACAAGGGTATCCTACCCACAGATGTTCAAAATCTCGGATTTATCGGATTCCGATACGTTCACAACAACCTCCTCGGGATGGAAATCTGCGCCCATTGGCTTTCGGCGAAGTTTCGAAATAGGTTTCAAACCTCGCCCTCGCCACAGGCGATGCGCAGTGCCGTTCAATCCCGACTCTCCTGGCAAGAGGCAACATTTCCCGGCTCAGAGGGTTATGAATTCGGTCCCTACTCAATACACGCCGCCGACGAACTCCTCCTTGAGCTGGGGATTAAGGTCAAGCGTGCCAGGAACATACTGGCGGAATATCTGACGGGAGTCTCGGCCTCTAGCCGGTACGCGGATCTGGCAGCGGAGCTTCGCCATGCGAAGCCCCGGCACGGGTCCACCGGATAGCGAAAGACGAGAACCAAGTGAACGCATCGCCCAACACAGCAATCACGACTCCGACCCGGGGCGGGCTACCCGACCCTGGTCAGCTGCCGAGATCACCTGCACCACGGCAGCATCGACGGACACCCTCGCGACGCCTCGCTACGACACGCCAATACGAGACATCCCCCAGGAGACCTGGGATCAGATGGCGGGCACCGTTCCCCTCCACGGGCGGACCGCCTCGAACGAGGCGGCGGCGCGCAGCACTCCAAGGTCATCGAAGGGTCGGCCGACGATCTGCATGCCGGTGGGAACTCCGCTGTTGCTGAAGCCGGTCGGTACGGTCGCTACCGGACATTGGCTCAGCAGGTTGAAAGGATACGTCAGAGCCCACTGAAGGTAGGCGTCGACAGGCTCGCCGTCGATGGCGAAGTCCGGATCGTCGCATTTGTGCTCGGCGGCGATCGAGGGGATAGCGATCGTGGGACAGAGCAGGATGTCGTATTCCTCCTGGATGGGTCCGAGCTTGTCGTACATCTGGGTACGGACGAACTCGGTGGCCTTCACTCGGGTGGCGCTGAGCTTCTCACCGCGGTGCAGCAGGGCGCGGACGAACGGATCCATGTGGTACTGCCAGCGCGGCAGGAACTGCCCGCACAGCGTCGCGAAGAGTCCTTCCCAGTGCGTCATCCAGGCGTCGTACACCGAGTCGTCCCAGCCGATGTCGACCTGCGCGACCGTGCAGCCGAGCTCTGCGAAGGCGTTCACCGCAGCCGCCGTGTTCGTGGCCACCTCTTGACCGATGCGGACGTAGCCGAGGTCGGGCGAGAAGGCGACCTTCCAGTCGCTGATCCGCTCAAGGTGGTCCGGCAGCACCTGCTTCGGTCGGATCGTCGTGATGTCCGCTACGTGCGGGCCGGACATGACGTTCTGCATCAAGGCCGCGTCGGCCACGCACCGGGTGATCGGGCCGAGGTGGACGAGCATCTCGATATTGGTACCGAGGACGCCGGTGGGGTTCCGGCCGAACGAGGGCTTGAACCCGAAGACGCCGCACGCGGACGCGGGGATCCGGATCGAGCCACCGCCGTCACTGCCGTCCGCGATCGTGGTCATGCCGGTGGCGACCGCCGCGGCGGAGCCACCCGACGAGCCGCCCGGGCTGTACGCGGTGTTCCAGGGGTTCCGCGTTACGCCCCACAGCCGGCTGCGGGTGTGCGGGGCGTGTCCGAACTCCGGTGTCGTGGTCCGGGCGTGCATGATCGCACCGGCGTCGAGAAGTCGTTGCACCGTGGGGGCGGTGTATGTCGAGCGAACGCCCTCCAACATCTTCGAGCCCCAGGTGGTTATCTCACCCTCGACGTGGTGCAGATCCTTGATCACGCACGGGATACCTTCCAGAGGACGCACCGAGGCGCTGTTGGCGTACCGGGCCTCCGCCGCGCGGGCCTGTTCGAGAGCTCGCTCGTAGAAGGTGTAGGTGTAGGCGTTCACCATGGGGTTGACCTCTTCGGATCGCCGAATCACCGCCTCCATGAGGGCGACTGGCGACAACTCACCGCTCTTGAAACGCTCGATCGCGTCCGTGGCGGTGAGGTAGCATAGATCGTCCGCAGGTCTCACCGTCGTGACGTCGTCCATTGCCGATCGCTCCTTCCTTAGTCGGCGCCGTTCGGCGCGTACGGCACCATCCACCCGCCGCGCCACCGGCCCCGCTGCCGCAGACCTTCGGTGAGTAGCCGGATGACCTCTTCATAGCCCTGACCGCTGAACAGGCACATCGCCAACACGAAGTACACCCCCACCCGGGGCAGGCAACAGACGGCTACGGCGCTGCTGCGCCCGTCCCGTCCCGTCCGAGCCAGCACGTCGTCCACAAGCGACGGAGGAAACGCACACGTCAACACCCCAACCGCGACGCGATCCGACAGACGCTCACTCGATGCCTTGACCTGACCCGCACGAGGCGCGCCAGAGCCACTGCGGCGATCTGCGCGGTCGTCGCCGGATACCGCGCCTACGCAGCGATCGGTGAGCGGGTCGCTGACCTGCAGGCGAAGACCGCAGCCGCGTTGGGAATCGAGGCCGGACGCCGCCCCTCGGAGACCATGATCCGCCGGCTGTCGCAGGCCTTGGACCCGGATCGGCTGACTGCGGGGGTCGGTGCTTGGCTCGCTACTCAGAGTCCGGCGCCGGCGGGAACGCGCCGAGCCTCGCCGTGGACGGCAGGACCTGCTCCGCCAACTGTTCGCACGACCGCGTGTCCACATCAGACAGCAGGCCACACCAGAAACGACCTGGCCTGCCGACGCGGCTCCACCTACCACGACACCGGTAGCCGTTCCAAGCGGCGCAGGCGCCAGTCGAAAACCCATCGCAGAGCCTCGTCGGTCACCGCCAGACGCAACTGCGGGAAGCGTTCGATCAGGGACGAAACGATGGCGGTCAAAACTATCCGGCCGAGCGGGGCGGCCAAGCAGTAGTGGGTCCCGAACCCGAACGCCAGGTTCGGGACCGGCCGACGGCAGATATCCAGCCGGTAAGGATCGGAAAACACCTCAGGGTCGAAGCCCGCCGCGGACACTGAGGGGGCCACAAGGTCGCCAGCGTGGATCATTCGACCACCGACGTCAAGATCCTCAAAGACATAGCGCACTCGAAGCGGACCTTTGATCAACGGGGCGTAGCGAAGAAGCTCTTCCACCGCTCCCGGCAGCAACTCCGGATTGGCCCGCAGTTCGGCGAGTTCATCTGGGTGGGTCAACAGGGCGTGCACGCTAATCTGGCACTGGCCGGTCAGCGCAAAGAAGCCAGTCGCGAACACACCCGCGCAAATCGCCGCGATCTCATCGTCCGTGATCTCTTGACCCCGCAGGTCCCGAAGGTGCAGCGCCTGACTGATCACGTCGTCAGCGGGCCGCCGACGACGGCGCGCTACCAACGCGTCGAAGTAGGAGGTGAGCGCGTCCATCTTGTCGTGGAACTCGCCGACTGGCATCGCGGTCGAGTGATGGGCCCGGGACCAGCCGACAACCCGACTCCGGTCAGCGACCGGAATCCCGAACGCTTCGGCGAGAAGCGCCAAGCTAAGCGGATCGATTACCTGCCGAACCAGATCAGCTGAGATTCCGTCCGCGACGAGGCGGTCCAAGCGGTTGTCCAGCAGCCGCTGCACTCGCGTTCGCCAGGCAGCCGACCGCGCGACGCTGAACGCCTCACTGACCAGCCCTCGTAGCCGTCCGTGCTCGGGTGGGTCAAAAGTAGCCAGCTGGGTTACACGGCTCAGGCGCGCGGGACAGACTTGTGGTGGTTGGAGCCGAGCCGTCGGTGCCCGGCCGAACCGGCGGTCACTGAGCACCGTGCGCACGTCACCATAGCGGGTGACCAACCACGAGGTCGCGCCGTTCGGATTGGGTACGCGAACCGGCGGGCCATGTTGGGTCAGCTGTGGATCGGCGATGGCCGCGCACCAGCCACTAGGGTCACTATAGGGATGCGGCTGAATCGTGGGTTTGGTATTCGTCATGGCCTCACTGCTTCGGTCGGATGAACAACCATCGCCGGATATCGCGCACGACTGCGAAAGTCATCGAACCGGCCCCAACGTGCGACGTCGAGCCCATAAAGCGCATTCCTTATGTGAGTGGAGAGCTACATCCGTTTGACCGAGATGAGGATCCAGTTGTCGGGCAACACCTGATGTATCAGCGAAGCCTTCCTCAATTGGCGTATTGCAATCCACCGTGAACATTGACACCGAGCACTCCTGACACCGGTCGTATCTCAAGCGTCATGGATACATCGTGGCAAAGCTCATGCGAGCCAGGATACGTACCATAGTGACCTACCACGCCAACTCCTGTGGGTGGCTGTCAACCACGCGGGAGTTGGATCCAACTACTGTTGGAGCTCGCGGGCACGCCTGCGGTACAGGTACCTTAGCGTGGACCTGGTTGACGACCTCTCCGGCGACTCCCCTGGATGCCCGTGTTGAAATATCGCGCGTCGCCGGATCCATACACAGGGCCCCGGCGTTGTTTCGTCTTGTCCAGTTCTGTGGTGGGCCGCCGTATCGCATGAGACCAGCAGGGCCGACACCACCAGCCCGGGTCGATCACCCAAAAGCTTCACAATGGACTCAAACCAGACCCCACCCCAAAGGTGTCTAGCGGTAGTTGTTAATTCCAGGGTGGAATGTATAGGTTTAGTGCGTGTCCATTTGCGACGGCGGTGAAGAGCGCTTGCAGCTCAGGGGGTGGCGGTGTGGTGGACCAAGCCGTCCAGAGCCGTCGTAGTGTGATCCAGGGTGTGAGCCAGCTACCGACTTTACGTAGGGCTTTGGGCCAGGACGGCGGTTTTGGTGGTGTTGGCCCCCCTCTCTCCGGGGTCGGCGAATAGGTTCGGCTCCGGAGTGTCGTTTGTGGACTCGTTGTCGAACCAGGTGTCCCAGCAGAACGAGAAGGCGCAGTTGACGAGGGGTCTGATGGCGGCGGATCGCGGTGTCGGAGCGGACTTGGAAGTGGGCCCAGCCGAGTTCGTCTTTGACCTGTTTGTAGCTTTGCTCGATCCAGTGCCGGATCCCGTAGAGGCGCACGATCTCGGTCAGGTCGGCCGGTTCGTGCAGGCGGTCGGTGCTATCGTGCGGCCCGCCGGGGCGGGGCAGGTTGGTGGCCCAGATACCAGGTGGCCTTGTCCGGCAGGGTTGCGGGGTCTTTGGTGGCGATCACGAGCCGGGTGTGCCCGTCGGGTCCCCACCAGCCCAGTTGGGCGTCGGCGGCCCACCATGTTCCGGTGTGTCCGTCACGGAACGGTCGCTGCACCGGGTGCCATACGCCGGGATCGTCCGGGCCGTTGAAGGGCACCGCTGCGGCCGCGTCTTTCGCGGTGTACGCCTCGGCCCCGTACTGCCAGGTACCGCGGTGGGGTTTGAGCGCCATCACGAAACCCAGCCCCGGCCAGGCTCAGTTGGCCGCGCAGATCGTCGTAGTCGCCGTAGAAGCAGTCGGCCACCACCGCGCGGAACACCACACCGGTCTGTTGCGCCTGGGTCACCAGTTCGGCGGCGATCTGCAACTTGGTGCGAAACGCGGGATCGTTACGGGCCTTGGCGAATGGGCCGCCGGTGTGTACGGGCAGGCGTGCAGCGGATAGTAGATCCGTTCGTCCGCCCAGACGGTGGTGACCGTGACGATGCCGTTGTCGGTCTTGCCTACACGGCCCAGCCACTGTCGTCCAATGTGAGCCGTGGCGCTGCCGTCTTTGCGGTCACCGGCATCGTCGATCACCAGCACACCCTGGCCGTGGGGCGCGGTCGCCGGGTTGGCCAGCAACAGTTCCAGCCGCCGCTGGTTGATCTTCTCATAGTCCCATGTGGACTCTGACAAGAAGTACTGCAACCGCTGGACCACCCGATGCTGCGCACCGACCACCGGCTCAGCGCCGGCCAGAGCCGTCAGCGTCTTGTTACGGTCCCGCGCGGACAACAGGCCGGTCAGGTACTGGCGGAACCCGCGTCGCTGCGCCAACGAAGCGAACAGCTCATCAAACAGCCCGGCGTAGTCTTCCAACGGTCCCGCCGCGGCGGGGCAGGGCAGACGAGCGGTCACAGGACAGCACCTCCACACACCCCGTGAACCTCAACCACCACTAACCTGAAGGTAAGGATCCAAACCGGACCTAAGTTGGCAAACCGTCGCTAGCGCGTTATTCAGAATGGCTTATCCCCACGTTCGGTGGATTTCCAGTCCGGTGACGGTGCGTTGTACTTCGGGGAAGTCGGTGAGGCGTCCGCGCCAGCCGGTGTCGAGGATCTTCCAGTTGACCAGGTGCGCGATGGCGCGTTCGACCGCGGCGCGGGCGCCGTTGATGGCCGAGTTGCAGGCGCGTTGGACCTCGGTCAGCTCAGCGTTGCGGGGTTTGCGGGTGCCGGTGATTGCCGCAGTGTCCAGGTAGCCGAGGTCGGCGAGCATGCCGCGCCCGCCCGGTCGCAGGTGGCTGGCCCAGCGGTCGGCGATGCCGGATTCGGCCAACGCCCTGCTGTCGTGGCGGGCGCCGGGCACCGGGAGCTCGGTGTCGACCAGCCTGCCGGCCAGGTCGGATACGGTTTGTACGTTCAATCCGGCGATGTGGCGTTTGCCGGAGAACAGGTCGGGCACGCCGGCGCGGTTGCCGGTCGGGGCCAGGAACCCGTCGACCAGCACCGCCGAGCGTTTGGCCTGCCGCCGGATCTGGCCAGCGAAATCTGCGGTGACCTGCCGTAGCAGCGGCCGCAACCGGTGCACGACCCTCGATACGGTCGATTGGGAACAGCCGAACAGTTCGCCGGCCACCGCCTGGGACTCGTTACGGCGCATCAGAAATAGCGTCAGCACCACCGCCCGGTACAGGCCCAGCATCCGGCGTCGTCCCTTCACCGGCTGCCAGACTCCGCCCAGCACGTCGTACACGCCGGCCACCAGGTCGGCGACTTGATCGCCGCGTAGCCCGGTCATAGCCTGACAGCGCGGCGGCTGTCCCTCGATGATCTCCTTCGTCCACACAACCAAGGTGATCTACTACCGGGCAGCCGCCGTCACCCTTAGTGACACCCGTGCCGTCGGCCACAGTGGACGATCAAGCGTTCTGAATAGCGCTCCGACGCTTGGCTGAGACTCTCGACGTTCGACGGCCCATATGCGGCGGTGCTCAGCGAATATCACGATGCGCGCTACCATGTAGGCCGACACGAAGGTTGGTGAATCGAGATACACAACTATTACTTCCAGAACGTCGACGCGAACACTCAGTTCGAGGCGATCATCGCGTATCTGGACCGGGTGGCGGCACTACCCCAACAGGTCGAGTTGAGAGAGCTCTCCTACCGACACATACCGGGTGGCCCAGGCGTCGATGTCGGATGCGGTCTTGGCAGAGCGGTCGCTGATCTGACTGACCGAGGCGTACCGGCCTGCGGGGTAGATCGCAGCCAGCTATTGGTAGAGGCCGCCCACCAACGTTACCCTTCACAGAGATTCAGCGCAGCGGACGCGGCCGCTTTGCCGTTCGCCGATGGTACGTTGCAGTGGTACCGGGCCGAACGGGTGTACCAGCACCTGCTCGACCCGGTTGCCGCGCTCACCGAAGCGAAGCGGGTGCTGGCAGGCGGCGGAAAGGTCATAGTCGTCGACCTCGACTACGAATCTCTGATCATTACCTCGACTGATCCACACACCACTCGCCGGCTCATCGACGCTTTAGTGGAGGATGTTCCGTACGGTCGGATCGGTCGTCACCTGCCAGGGCTGATGGCCGAGGCAGGTCTTACCGATGTTACTTTCTCGCTACGCCCGATGGAATACACCGACCTGGATGTAATGAGGGAGGCGCTTGTGGAACCGGCTGCGGCAGCGGGGATCGCGGCCGGCCTGGTCACTACCGCGCAGGCCGAGGCTTGGCTGGCCGACCTGGACGATCTCGTTCGCACGAACCGGTTCATGCTCGCGTACATGGCTTTCGTCGTCGTAGGATCAGTCCCCCTACGGCCTTGACGGCCCCCATGACACCGGCAACGCCTCAAAACCGCGCACGCGGCTCTTCTGCCAACGAAGGTGCTCGTTCGGAACGGCCATGCGCAGGTCGGGTAGACGTTCCGTGAGCAACGGCAGTACGGCCGCCAGCACCATCCGGCTGAACTGCGCCGCTTGGCAGTAGTGGGCGCCGAAGCCGAAGATGAGGGTAGGGCCGGGGGGCCGAGAGATGTCCAGTCGGTACGGATCCGGGAACGCCTCGGGGTCGAAGCCAGCGGCACCGGCGTGTGGCACGACGGAATCGCCGGCGCGCAGCAGGACACCGCCGACCTCGACGTCTTCGATCACGCGGCGGGCTCGGGCCCCGCCCACCACGAGGGGAGCGTAGCGGCACAGTTCCTCCACGGCACGGGGCAGCAACTCCCGATGGTCACGGAGTCGGGTGAACTCGATGGGATGGGTCAACAGCGAATGCGTGCTGGTCTGCAGCTGGCCCGAAATGGACTCCACGCCTGTGGTGAATAGGGCGGCTGCGAGCGAAGCTACGTCAGCGTCGGACCTCGAGTCGCCGCACTTGGCGCGGATCCGTAGCGCGTCGCTGATGGCATCATCACCGGAATGCTCGAGTCGAAGTCGCACAAGATCCTCGAAGTACGCGCACGCGTTTGCCACGTTCTGCTCGAACTCGGCCGGTGTTACGGCCGTCCCCTGGTGCACTCTCGTCCACGTCCGTATCAGCTGCCTGTCCTGCTCCGGAACCCCCATGACGTCACCGACGACCGCGAGTGCCACGGGATCGAAGAGGTCGCGTACGAGGTCGCCCGGGGGCCCGTTGGCGATCAGCCGGTCGATCCCTGCGAGGGCGAGCTGCTCGACGAGCGGACGTCGCCGTTGTGACCGAGCGGTCGTGAACGAATCGTTGAACAGGCGTCGCAGCCGGTTGTGCTCCGGTGGATCCGACCGAGCGATCAGTGTGAGGCGCGAGGAGGGAACGACGACGACACGCGGTATGTCGCGCCCGGTCTGGAGAGAATGTCCGAAACGACGGTCGCTAAAGATGAACCGCACATCCGCGAAGCGTGTGACCATCCACCCCTCTTCGCCGTACGGCAGCTGAACGCGGACCGGCGGACCAATGCGGTTGAGGAAAGGATCTGCCCTTTCCCCACACCACCCCTTAGGATCGGCGTAGGGATGGTCCGTCTTCTCAGGCGTGGATCGTTCCAAACTCTGCTCTACCTGCATGTTCTTCTCCCTGGTCGTGAGGTGGGTCATTGCGAGAGTCGGCTGACCTCCACCGCTGAATGCGGGTTGGGCAAGCGTGCTGACAAGCCGAGTCGGCAGCTGCGATACCGGATTGGAGCATCAAGCGTGACGATGCTCCAATGAACGCGGAGCGACGCCTGCTGGGTAGGGTACCTTCACAGGCGCGCTGCACTGTTTATCGGCCGGATTGGCCGGCCGATTGACCAAGGGTGAGCCGGAGGGCGAGGGGACTTCCACCGAACGTTCGCCCTTTATGACCGAGGTTTGTCGTGCCCAACGGTTGTCTGAGTCGCGGATTGACACGGCGATATTCCATGCGAGGGCGGCGAATCCCATGTGGGACCACGCGAACGGTGCCTCCCAGACCGACAGATGACCGCGGCCCGGTCCGCGTTGCCCACCCGGCGCTGGGTCTAGAGTGAAGATTCGGAGGCCTCTGCACGAGGGCGGTAGGGTGCCACGCGTGGATCGGTGCTTGAAGAACAGCGCCGTATCTGGCTGACGTTCGAGGCCGATTGTCGTCGACGACACCTTAATCTGTTGGGTGGGTGCCGGTCGCCTCGTGGCAGGCTCGCGACGGCGCCAAGGGGTGCCCTGGTCGCTGCGAGTCTGGCTATCCCGTGCTTGCCGCACGTCTTCGCTGATCAAGTCTTCGCCGACCGGCTGGTCGACTGCGCCCCGCGACATCGCCAAGGCCACGGTCGTGCGCAGACCTGGCGACCAGCGCGAGTTCGCCGGCTGTTCCCGCCGATGGGTGATCGAAGGGAGGCCGGCCAACCGCGGGCTGGCCAAAGACCACGAACGACTACGGGCGAACTCCGAAGCACTTATCCGCTGGGCCGCCACCGCCTGCGTAGCCTGCCCAATCACCAGAGATTCACCTGCCCACCGCCAGACCCGGCGAACGATCACTTGGACGTGACCAACGATCTCAAACACACTCTACGACCACACGCGAATACTCTGATCCTTCCAAACCCCGACAAACCCCGCCAGCGCACAGCGCGGACTACTGGAGGCATTGATTGCATGCACGAAGCGTGGTTCGAAGACGTAAAGGTCACCGACCGACGGCCGATACCTCAAAGCGGGCTCAGCTACAGGCCTCGTCAGTCCGTAGCCACGGTACTCCCCGTATGAGGGAACATCGCCCCAGATGTCCAGCTCGCCGCCATCTCTTGGTGCGCGTACCGAGATGTTTAAGGCCCATTGCTGAGTTGGGCGCGTGATCACTGTCGGAAACTCGCGCTCTATTGCATCGACATGAGGCTTGATATCCTCGCCGCCGAAGCACCGATACTGCCCGAAGAAGCATGGCTGCCCCGCGAGCTCCAGGCGCTGGACCTCGACGCCCGCAGCTGCGGTCCACTCGGTCATGAACCGAACGATCGGATCATCGCAAGACTCCAGCAGCCTCCGGTGCTCCAGCCACAGCCTGCTTGCCTCCTTGAGGTAGTCGTCTAGACACGAGTCCGACTCCTCGCGATGCTCGTAGAGCGGGACGGCGGAACTATGGTAGATCGAGGAACCACCGTTAATCGCCGCTGAGGCGAACGCAGACTGGACGAGGCGAGCAGTTATCGGTGGTACGAACTCGGGTAGCACAAGGATATGCGGGGTCGTGGTGCCAGAATAGCGATTCATCTCAATGTGGAGCTGACTGATTGTGTCGCAATAGATTACTGTACTCATGGTCTGCGCTACCACCTTCGCATCGTCGATGACGATTACGTTCAAGGACTGCGACGGCTCTAGTCGCGATCGCTCCCTCCGGATCCCCACGCCTCAGGCAAGGCGACGAATATCATGTCACTCGGCCTTCCCCGCAATACCAACTTCAGTTGGTGGGACCAGAACCACTATCGTTGTACACCAAACCCGTTTGGCTACAGGACTGCCCACCGGAACAGTCAGAGGCGGTGGTCTGCTGCGAAGCTACCCGTCCCTCAAGATCATGATTCCAAGCCTCGCGATCGACGTGAACGAGCCGTTGTGACTCGACCCGGCCCTGGCCCGAGGAACGGCCTTGTACCACCGACTTGCAAGCCGTTGCCGGCTGAAGTCGGCACACACCTAGTGCCTGCGCGAATTGGATCCAACAAGAATTGCTGTTCGGCGGGCGAAGGCGCGGTACCGTCCGCCAACGAACGGCGCTGCCGGGCGGGCTGCCGCCGCGGACCGTCATGATCACGTGGGGGACGGTTCTGGACAGCATCTGGGCTGTCGCCTACGAGCAGCGTTGCCTACACCAATTTGACAGCACACCGTTGGTACGGTGATAACGGAGGAGCACGATACAGAATGTTCTCACCGACGATGACGGACCTATCCGAATCCCGGATGGGTACCGAGTACCAGAGTGAAAGAATACTGTTGCGCCCGCACGTGACGACCGACCTCCCACGGATGCTGCAAATATGGAGCGATCCACTCGTCATGCGTAGCCTCACAGGCGGTCCAAAAACTAGAGAACGAGGAATGGATGCCTTCCATAGACTGGTGCAAACCGGCAAGGGCGTTCGACAGAGCTACCATCGAGCCATCATCCGACGGGATGACAATGTGCTCATTGGCACGATCGGCATCGATCTCGAGCGCTTTTCAAGCGGGTATACTCACTCCATGGTCATGCACCGAGAAACGTGGGGCGCGGGCTTGGCCAGCGAGGCTTATCAGTTGCTCCTTTTCGCAACTTTCGAACACCTCCGGCTTCATCGAGTCTGGACTGTTTGTGCGCAAGACAACGAGCGAGCCCAGCGGTTAATCACACGAGCTGGCTTTACCTGGTTCGGTGTCATACGCGAGTTTTGTCCCGGCCCAAAGGGCTGGCTAGACGTCGAAGCGTATTCTTATCTCGACCACGAGTGGCGCGCGCGGCAGGGCGGTTTTGCAGGAACGGGCGGTACATGACTCGATCGACCCCGGAGTTCCACCCGTCGGTCACGGTCACCGTCAGGAGCGGGTAGCCGTGCTCGAAATGGGTGAGTACGAGGGCGGCTCGGGCGATATCGCCGATCTTGCGCGGTGGCTGGGTGACATGCTGGAGCACCTGCCAGCGTTGGTCAGCAGCGCGAAGCCGCGTTCGCCGAGGCACTGCATTGACCGCAGCAACATGTTGATCGTGCGGTTGTTGGTATGTGGAGCATGGGCTTCGGAGTCCAACAAAAGTTGGACCATCCGGTGTTTGGTCTGCTTACCATACGGGCGATGGTGTGTCGGCATCTGGAATGAGTGGTATGACGCTGCCGGCGTTACCTCGTCCGTTCGTCTAGTCCGTTTGAATGATCGGGCAGGTCGTGTAGGGCGTGAGTGGCGATGCTCGTCTTTTCTCTGATCGGTTCGCGGGAGCTTGTGCTTCGGAATGGGTGATGTAATGGAGCCGGTTCAACTGCGTGCAATGGACTTGATTGCGGAAGCCGAGCGTCTGGTCGGCGCGGATGGGGGCGCTAAATGGCGGTTTCTGGACGGACTTGAGGTGCTCGTGGACGCGTTGAACGAGGAGGCGCGGCTGTCATCGGCAGGGGCGAAGATCGTCCGGGACGGGCTGGTCGGATCCCTTGTCACTCAATTGCGGGTGCGAGAGTTGGTGGAGTCCGACGACCGGGTCTCAGGAGTTGACATTCGGCGTCCGTTGTTTGTCACTTGCCTGCCTCGTATGGGAAGTACCTGGTTACATAATCTCCTCGCTGGCCATTCTGGTTTGCGGGCGCCGCTGATGTGGGAGGTAATGGCGCCGTATGCGAGCGCTCTAGGTCCGACTGAGCGAATGGCGGCAGCGGATGAGGCGACTCGGTCAGTGCGCGAGTACCTCGAGTTGGCCCCTGCAATGTCGATACTGCACGCGATGGATGGAGGAGGTGTGGAGGAGTGCCACCGGCTGATGGCACACACTTTCCGCACCAGGGTACTGGAGAGCCGCTTCCACGTTCCTCGCTATCAGAAGTGGCTGCGCACGGTGGATATGCGGGAAACCTACGCCTACCACCAACTGTTGTTGCGATGCATCTTGGTGCGTGAGCCGCGATCCCGCCTGGTACTCAAGTGCGTGTATCACATGTGGTACCTCCCAATTCTGTTCGCGACCTACCCGGATGCCCGTGTGATCACCCTTCACCGTGATCCGGTTGCGGCATTGAACTCGATGTGCGAGATGACCGAAGCGGCTCGCCGGGGACGTAGTGACTATCTCGACCGAGTCGAGCATGGCCGATACTGGCGCGAGTTCTACACCGAAGGCACTGGCCTGGCCGTGAAACAAGCCGACGGCGCTGACGGTGTGCCGGCGCAGTCAATCCTCCACGTACGCTACAAGGATCTGGTTTCTGATACCCAAGCGGTTATCGAACGCATTTGCGATTTCGCCGACTTGGAAAATTCCGAAAAGCTACTCGACAGCGTACGCCGCAATCCGCTGTTGGCATCCCGTGCTGGTGGTCCACCGCGGCCGAGCTTGGCGAACTACGGCATCGACAAGTCGGACTTCGACTCGTCGGTAGCCGACTATCGATCGCGCTTCCAGGTATAGCCCCATTTCCGAGTACAGCTGAGGGCGCTGCGCGGCCCCTCATAGGAGCACAGTCGTGATCGCTCAATCGCTGGAACCAACCGATACCGTCCTCTCTATCTGCAACGACTACCTATCTGCCACCACAACTAGGAAATTTCCCGCCACAGCGATTGTCCAAGCTATTCAGCAGGGTGGCCGGCGGACGCTAACCGCCTCTGCCGTCGACGCCTTGGCCCGTTCTCGCCAGCAGCTTTCCCAGATGGATGACAGGCCGTGGGAGTCCGCTCTGGCTCTGGGATTGTTGGACACCTTGGTGCCGTCCGCGGTGGGAGGCCAGACCGGCGCCGGCTACGCCGGCTACCTCGCACTGCCGGTCCTACAGGCCGCGGCAACGCAGCCGCAGGCGTGGGGGCAGCCCGACACATACGGCCGTCTGGCCTCGGCGCTGGTTGCCGACACGCTCGAGTTCGAGCAGCAAGCGGCTACGACCGATCTACGGCTGCGTGCCACGAGGATTCGGCACCTGTCGCGGCTGCTGGCAGAGCTCGGTGAGCAGACCCACGCCATAATATCGGCGCACGCGGTCCTGGGGACGCTTAGCCAACGCGAACGGGACGCGCTGCGGTTCAGCGTGCTGCCGGTCAGCACCCTGCGGCACGAGTATCTATTCCTGCGGATCCTTCAGTTTTTCGAGCTGACGTTCGTCACGGTGAACCATGAGCTGGCGGCGGCCTCGATCGCCCTGATCGCCGGTGAGGTGGGGGCTGCGGCCGTCCATCTGTCCAGCGCCGCCAAGCGGTTGCGGCGGGCTCAGCGGGGCTGGCCAGCGCTGGCCACCCTTCAACCCGCGGCGTTCCACCAGTTCCGGGACTACACCACCGGCTCCAGCGCACTGCAATCACATGCCTACAAGCTGATGGAGGCCTACTGTCGCCGTCCCAGTGAGGAGCGGCTGATGTCGCGCGCGTATCACGACATCCCCGCCATCCGCGACAAGATACAGGCGGGACGGATCATCACGCTCTCCGACACCCTACGCAACGTCAATCGCCTCAGCACGGCCGACGTCGAGACCGTTGCCGCTCTTGCGCATAGCGCCAGACGGCTCGACGAGGTCTACCTGGCATGGAAGCGGTCGCACTACTCCCTGGCCGGCCGGCTCATCGGTAGCCGACCCGGCACCGGCCACACCGAGGGTGTCTCCTACCTGCAATTGAACCTGGACGAGCACCTGTTCGACGCAGACGTGCTCGAACTGCTCCGGCAACGGACGGGCCCCGGTCACGTAGTCGAGGCTGGGCGGACGTGACAACTGACGGCTCCACATCCCCGATCTCCGCTGGGTACCTTTCCAGCCCGGCCGCTACAACGGCGGGCCCGGCACAGTTGCGACTACCCGCCGAAACGATGCGGACGCTCGGCTACCGGGCGGTGGACATCGTGGTCGAACACCTCACCCGGCTGGGCTCGGAACCGGTCGCCCGCCGCCTGTCCCGCGCCGATCTGGGCCCGGTGCTCGACGAGGAACTTCCCCTGCATGCCGAGGATCCGATGGCGGTGCTGGAACGGGCGCATCAGCTGCTGCGGTCGGGAAACGCCCACTGCGACGACCCCCGATTCCTCGCCTTCATTCCCAGCCCTGGCAACTACCTCGCGACGATCGCCGCGATGCTCGCGCCAGCGATCAACGTACCGACCAGCGGATGGTTCGTCGGCCCCACAGCAACCGCCATCGAGCTCACCACCATCCGCTGGCTCGTAGAACTCCTCGACCTCCCGGCGCGAACCAGTGGGCTGTTCGTCCCCGGAGGCTCAACAGCGAACCTGCTCGGCCTGGCAGTAGCACGCGACACCCGACTCGGGCACGACACCACCAACGCCGTCGCCTACTACTCCGATCAAACCCACTTCACGGTCGACCGGGCGCTACACACCCTCGGCCTGCGGCCGGAACAATCGCGGCGAATGCCGTCCGATCACTACCTTCGACTCCAGCCGGCACGGCTGGCCGAGCAGATCACCGAAGACCGCGCCGACGGCCTACGCCCGTTCCTCGTCGTGGCCAACGCCGGCACCACCGACACCGGCGCTGTCGACCCCCTACCCGAGCTGGCCGCACTATGCCGACGAGAGGACCTGTGGCTGCACGTCGACGGCGCCTACGGCGCCGTCGCACGAATCACGGATCCGGGCAAACAGATCCTGGCCGGCCTCGAACTCGCCGACTCGGTCGCCGTCGACCCACACAAATGGCTCTTCCAACCCGCCGAGATGGGCTGCATCCTGCTTCGCGAGCCTGATCTGCTCCGCCACACCTTCGGCGTAAGACGCCCCTCATACATATCCGCCGCAGGCCACCACGACGGCATCGACCTCATGCAGTACGGAATACAGCAGACCCGCGAGTTCCGCGCCCTACGACTATGGATGTCACTTAAAACCTTCGGAAGCGACGCGTTCCGACAAGCCGTCGCCCGCGGCATGGAGCTAGCGACCAGCATGGAACGCTTCATCACCGCGCACCCCAACCTCGAACTAGTAACCCCAAGCAGTCTCGCCACCCTCACATTCACCTGCAAACCCAACCCGGGACGCGAGCACCCGCAAGCAATCGAAGACCTCCTGGACCAGATCAGCACCCGACTTCTCGACGACGGCAACGCACTCATCACACCCACAACCGTCGCCGGGCGACACGTGCTACGGATGTGCACCATCAACCCCCGATCCAACCTCGACGACCTGAAGGCCATAACCGACCACATCAGCCATCTGGCACTACAGACCGAGACTACGAAGCGCTGACCGGGCGCTGCACTTTCTGATGGCGTAAAAGTAAGGTGTGCTGCCATTGGCATCTATACCGCGTCTTGATAGTGTGCCTATGTGAGGCAGTAGCGACGAGACCGTGTAGAGCGCCTGCAAAATCGGTTGGGCGATCAACAGGCGCTACGTCGGTTCAATACTGTGCTTCCGCCTTGCTCGACTGCGAGAGGAAATCTCGGTGTTACAACCAAGCGAAACGACTGCGAGATGTTGAACTACCCTTTTCAGCGCACGACGGCAGGCGAACAGCCAGCCTACTATCGGCTCGGCGCGCAGCGGTCCGTAATAGCGGTCACTCTGCCCAGCGGACAACAAGCAAGCCTGGTCGCACGCCACCGCGATGTAAAGAACTGTCTCAGGGACACAAGGCTCAGTCGGGCGGCGATGGGAGCGTTGAATGGACCGCGCCTCACCGTAACTGGCCCAGACCCAGCCTTCGGACTACTAGGGCTTGACCCACCCCGCCACACCGCCATCCGGCGGATCGTACAGCCTGCTTTTACCGTCCAGGAAGCCAGCCGCGTCGCTGAACAACTGCGACAGAACGCAAATGCGCTTCTGACTCAAATGACATCAGATGCAGACCAAGCGGACTTGCACGAATCCTTCTCCATACCATTTAACTCCATGGTCATTTGCGAAATGTTCAGCCTCCCCAAGCAAGACGCCCAGCAATTGCATCGGCACGTACGGAATACTCAGTCATTGGATGCTGTCGACGCTCCTCACCGCGAGGCAAGCTACAACACCCTCCGCAGTATCTTCACCGAATTGACCGCGTCCGCGAGTCAACACGACGACAACGGGCCACTACGTGCACTAGATGATGCGGCGGCTAACGGGCACATAAGCAGAAGCGAGCAACTGCAACTGTCGATGAATCTTTTTATTGGAGGCCTTTCAAGCGGCGCGCACTTTTTCACTAGTACAGTTTTGCACCTACTGCAACGCCCCGCCAACTGGGCAGCCCTCGTGGACGGATCCATTTCCATCAGCCATGCGGTCGAGGAAGCCCTACGCTACGACGTCGCCGGTGATAGCGGCCTGCCCCGCCTGGCAACCGCAGACATCCCACTCCAGGACAGCACCATCATGGCCGGCACGATCGTAATCCCCGGGATCGCCCTTGCCAACCGCGACCCGCGCGTCTTTGCAAAAGCCGACCAGTTTGACATCAACCGCCATCCCAATCCTCACCTTGGTTTCGGCGCCGGGCCGCACTACTGCATCGGTGCGCACCTGGCACGAACCCAACTAAACGTCGGCCTGGCCGTACTAACGCGCCGGCTGCCCCGGCTAGCGCTGGCCACGTCGCCCCATGACCTGCGCTGGGTTAACAATAACGTGACCGGCGGCGTCCAAACGCTTCCGGTAACCTGGTGACAGCACCGGTCAGACCTCCTCGGCCGGTCGACCTGATCGAGATTGATCCAGCCGCTATGAGCGGGTTGCCGCCGCTGCCGCCGGCGGTCGGGTAGCGTCTCGCTGGGCGTGACTTTCTTGCGTGTTCGTGGTTTATCTATGAAGCCCGCAGATCGGGTCTTGCGGGCGTTGTCATCTGCTCCCTTCGGGCGGTGAGTCGCCGGCTGACGACGGCCAGCGGGGACGCACGGTGCGGTCCCGCACTTCGAGGAGGAGACAGGTATGGCACAGGGCACTGTGAAGTGGTTCAACGGAGACAAGGGCTTCGGCTTCATCACCGTCGACGGCGCAGAAAAGGACATCTTCGTCCACTTCTCCGCGATCGCTGCTAATGGGTACCGCAGCCTGGAGGAGAACCAGCGGGTGGAATTCGAAATCACCCAGGGCGCCAGAGGCCCGCAGGCCACCGAAGTCCGCCCCCTCTGAGCCGGCATCCGCCGAGATCCTTCGGACGGCGTTAGGGTGGACAGCTACAGTAGCGACGCGGCCAGCCACCGGTAACACGGCCACTGGCGCACGGATCTGGTTCCCTCTAATCAAGGGGTCATGGCGAGGATTGTTCTATCCTTGGTGGCGGCGGGTCCGGGCTGTGACTTGTCCGAAGAGGCGGCTGTCGGGATTGGGCCGTCCGCGCTGGATTGCAGAGTCGCTCCCGGTTGTCCTCCCGGGCCCGTCCGACCCGTTCGGTCGTGTTTGGCGTCGCGGGCCATCTGCTTGTAGACCACGTCGGAGAGGTGGCGTTTGAGCGCGCGAAGCGCTTCCATCGTGGTCTTGCCCTCGGCCAGACGGCGCCGGTAGTAGGCGCGGCCCGGGGTGTCGCGACGTAGTTGCACGACGGCCATGATGTGCAGAACCCGGTTGATGCGTCGGTTGCCGGCCCGGGAGAGCCGGTGGCGTTTTTGGTCGCCGGAGGATGTCTCGATCGGGGCGGCGCCGTTCCAGGATGCAAAGTGTGCGGCGGTGGCGAACCGGGCGATGTCGCCGATGTCGCCGATGAGCCGGGCTGCTGCGGAGGGGCCGATCCCGTTGAGGTCGTCCAGGCAGCTGCCGGTCGCGGCCACCAGCTGGCGCAGGTGCTTGTCGGCGGCCCGAATCTTGGTGTCGATGGCGGTCAGTTCGTCGATGAGTTCGCGGGCCAGCTGGTGGCGGGTCTGGGCGAGGATGCCCACCGGTGCCGGCGCGGTCCGCAGCAGGTAGCTGGCCTGGCCGCGGGTGAGGAACTTCTTCGCCCCGCCGGGGATGAGCTCGAGCAGCATTTGGTGGATGCGGTTGACGACCTTGGTGCGGGCGCGGCCCAGTTCGGCGCGGCGATCGGCCATCAGCCGTAGCGCGACCGTCGCGTCGTCGATCTGGACCTGGCGCAGTCCAGGGCTGCGTAGCCCGGCCACTGCGACGCTGTGGGCGTCGACCGGGTCGGTCTTGCGCCCTTGCCCGGTGCCGAAGACCCGCCGAGAGCTTCGTACTCAGCACCGGCGGACACGATTTTGACCCGCGAGGTCGCACGCAGAAGGTGGTGGATCTGGCTTATGACAGCGACGTCGGGCTGACACCGCTCAACGGGACGCTCCTCGCACCTATTCCCGGTGCTGGGCGGCCGACGCCGGAGGCCTGCCGTGGAGCCGGCGGCTATTCGTCGACGACCGTAAAAAGTCCCATTCCGGCCGGGTTTTCCGCGGTGCATCCAGACCAGTGATGGCAACTTCGGTTCAGTGGCGATTACACGTACACGGGCGGACGTGTTTGGCGGTCAGGCCATAGGGAGCGCCACAATCTGGTAGCGCCGGGACGGTTACCGATGAGTCGCACCGGCCCCCTGGTTGCAGCAGGCCGGCAACAGCTTCCTACTCACCCTGATGGTCCTCGGCGTCCTGGTGATGGCCCATCGTCGTGGTGTTCATGGTGAACCACGCGACGGTCATGCCGGCTTCGACGGCGGCTTGTCGCACGGGCGGCATCCGCCACGGCTTCGTGCCGCCGGAGAACACGGTCGAAGCGGACCTCGCGACCGCGCGCCACATAGGCTCAGCCCAACCGCCTCGCTCACGACTACGCAATCGCCCGCCGCCAACCAAAGTTGGACCCCAATTGTTTGGGTTTTCGATCCACCGGGTGGCACTACTGTCGGGCTTGGCTTGCTGGCAGTAAGAGACCTACAGGACCATTCCGCCGACAAACCGGCGCGAAGCATCCGGCCCGCGCTGTTATCCCATTCGGCTGTCGCGGTGGGGGCCCTATTCGTTCGCATTAAGGCAGGCACCGATGACCGCTCAACCACTTACCCAGCGCGCTGCTTCTCAGCCTATGAGCGCGCAGATCTTCATCCGGCCTCATATCGCGTCGGATCTGGGCCCCCTGCGGGAGATCTGGAGCGATCTGGAGGTAATGCGCTGGATGGCTGTTTCTCCCATGACCGATCAACAGGCGAGCGACACCTTCGCACGCATGATGTCCCCCGACCAATTCTCTCGACGGAGCTTCCGTTTTGCCGTCGTGCAGTGTCACGACCAACGGGTGATTGGCACCATCAGTATAGACTGTGAGCGGTTTTCCAGCGCCTATGCGCATTCCATGGTGATGCACCGGGACACCTGGCGCCGAGGGCTGGCCACCGAGGCTCTGGGGCTCGTCGTGCGGTTTGGTTTCGAGAACCTCAACGCACACCGGATCTGGACGGCGTGCGAGACCCGGAACGAGGCCGCGAAGCGACTGATCGCGCGAGTCGGGTTCACGTGGTTCGGCCGGATACCCGATTACTACCAGAAAGAGGGCGTCTGGGGAAGCGTCGACGCCTACTCCTACATCGAGGATGACTGGCGGGCGAGGTCGGCGTGCTGATGTGCGTCCCCCCACCGTCGCGGCATGGGCTCAACTCGCAATCAGCGATCACAGCGGTTGAAGCCGACAAAGCATCGACCTGAAGGCGAAATGTCATGACGGATACCGAGACGCTGCCACTGAGCCTCGTATACCCCTATCCCTACGGCGACCCGCGCGGCTGGTGCAAGGATGTCGCGGATCCGCACCTGGTCCAGCACGGGGCGCCCACCGGTATGCCAGAGCCCAACGGAACGACCGCCTGGCTGGTGACCCGCTACACCGATGTGCGCATGGCGCTGAGCGACCGGCGGTTCGGGCGCGCTCCGGCCACCAAGCTAGCGCCGCCCCGTGTCAATCCGGCCCGTTATTGCCGAGCCACACTACTGCCCGCCTCCGATCCGCCGGAACACACCCGACTACGGCGACTGTTCAACGACCCGTTCACGTCGGCGCGCGTGGAGCGCTGGCGTGAACGGGTACAGCAGCTGGCGGACGCTCACTTCGGCGAGATCGCTAGCGCCGGGTTCACGGGCGACCTGGTGCGCCACGTCTACGATCCGCTCGCGTTGGCGCTCCTCGGTGACGTCATGGGAATACCGTCCGCCGACCGCGCAGAGCTGCTCACCCTCTCCAGCGCCCTGCACGCCACCGAGATGACGGCAGAGGATTTTCACAATCAGATGGATGCCACCGCGCGGTATTTCGACGGACTCGTTGCATGGCGGCGGCAACACCCTGGCGACGACGTCGTGACCGAAGCCCTGCACAACCGCACCGCGCGGGGCGACGACATTTCATCGGACGCCGATATCGCATCCATGGCCGCAGGCATGTTCGCCACCGGCGTCGCGGCACTCAGCGGTCAGCTCCAGATCAGCACGCAAGCACTGCTGCGTCATCCACAGCAGTGGGCCAGGTTGCGGGCCGAGCCGGAGCTGCTTCCCTTCGCCGTCGATGAAGTGTTGCGCTATGCCCCACTGATCATCGGCCCGCTTCGGGCCCGTTATGTGCGCGAGGACGTCGATCTTGGCGGGCGGCGCCTGCGGGCCGGGGACCTCGTCGCCGCGTCGTCGTCGGCGGCGAACGTTGACCCGCACGCCTTCCCGGACCCCTACCGACTCGACATCTCACGAAGAGGCCTACCGATCCTGGCCTTCGCTTTTGGTATCCATTTCTGTCAGGCAGCGTCATTCGTCCGCATGGCTATGGGGGCCGTGTTGTCGTCACTGGTCGCACACTTTACGGACCTTCACCTCGCCGTGCCCGACGAGCAATTGCGTTGGAATCGCGGACGGCGACTTCGCAGCTTCCGAGAATTACCCGTCCGGTGGTGATCGGCCCCGTTGTTTCGACTGGTCCAGACGATATCGCCCGACGAAAGCCGCGTCGGCGCTGGCGAGGAGTCCAGTGGTAATCCGACCTACGTGACCAATCCGCACACCCATTCCGTTCAGCCAGTCGGGTGGCCCCTTGTACGCGCTCTCTGTCCGGCATGCCGGCTGCGGCGTCGGCTACCAAAAGGTGCCCCTTGCGGCAGATAGCATATTATATATGCCAGGTCGATGAAAGCATCAGAGACCCGGTCGCCGATTCTGCGGCGTTCAGCATGCGGTCTGTGACTACCAGACAAGCAGTCAAGCGATAGGGCCGGGCGATAGACATGCCGTGTTCGGGGTAGCCACTATCGGTTGCGGTTGTACGGCGCTGGCGCGATCGAGGCGTCATCCGTCGCACTGCGCACTTGGATCGCCATGGCCGGACACAGCTCCGCGGCATCCTCCAGATCCGGGTCCTGAGGCAACAGTGACCGCACCAGCGTGGAGCGGCCCGTCTCCTCCATCCGGAAGTAGTCGGGCGCCATGTTGACGCAAGTACCGGAGCCGAGGCAGAGAGCTCGGTCAACGCTGACCTGCCACATGCCCTCCGCCGTATTTCGGGTCGTCTGGCCGGAAAGTTCGAGGCTCCCGCTTGTCCATAGCACCTCCCTGGAAGGAATAATGGACGGCCGTCGAAGCGGATGAACGCGCCGAGGCCGACGGCTCATTCAGTGGCAGAAGCGGTCGATGCCGTGCGCAGCCAAGGCGTCGGCGGGGCCGTGCTACGCCGGCCGGAAACGGTACGGCGGCTTGCCATACCCCCCGGGTGAGATGGCCAGCACGGAGCCGGTAAGCGGATGGCGCGCGAGGTATTCGCGATCGAGCCCCCAGCACGCCGTCGTGACGAATAGGGTGCCGAGGCCCGCACCGCCAAAGGCGACGCTGGTCAGGTGCTGAACCGGAACGTAGATCTCGTCGACCAGGACGCCGTCTGGCGCATACCGCGTGACACGACCCGAGCCCTTCACGGCGACCCAGACGAAGCCGTCACGGTCGACGGTGAGGCCGTCCGGCATACCGTCTCGCACAACGGCGAATACCCTCTCGCCGGACAAGCGGCCACGACCGTATTCCGCAGTGTAAATGGTCCTCGCCGCAGAGTCGGTGAAATAGATCCTGCTGGCGTCCGGCGACCAATCCAACCCGTTGGAGATGGTCAGCCCATCTCGAAGGACCGTCACCTCGCCGGTGCCGGAGACGCGATAGAGCGCCGCGGTCGGACTAGCCCACGCGAGGTCGACCGTGCCGGCGACAAGATTGCCGAACGGGTCGGCCTTGGCGTCGTTAAGAACGTGCCCAGGTGGCGAAGGGATCGTCGCCACCTGCCGCTCGATCGAGCCAGCCCGGTCGACGAGCAGCACGCGACTTCCCGACAAGACCGCCATCCGACCGGCGGTCGCCGGCACGACGCTTCCCACCAGCTCGTCGTAGCGACATGTCAGGTCCGAACCGCCGTAGGAGGCGTACACAGTGTGTGCCCTGCAGTCGACCCACCAGAGGATAGCGTGCTCAGCGTCCCACACCGGACTCTCACCAAGAATTGCCCTACCAAGACGGAAGATCCACCATCCGTCGCGGCCCACCTGAGACATCACGTCATCTCCTCGCCAGTGACGGCAGCCCTAACAATCATTGATCCAATAGCTCCTTGGCCTGTGTGGGACGCCGAGCACGCCGACCGCTACAACGCGACCGCGTGGTCAGGCTCTCGAAGTTCGAAGGGCACGACATCGGCATGGTTGAGTTGTCCGGTGGGGCGAGGGTCGCGGACGAAGATTCGGTTCAGCCAGCGGTACTTGCCGTCGAACCTGGGGTGTAGGGAGTGCGGGCGTGGGAAGTGCGGAAGTTGTCCAGGACGACGAGTTGGCCCGGCTCGAGGTGGACTGGCACGGCGACCCCGTCCGCGATCACGGAGAACGCCTGCAGTGGTTCGGCTGCCAGGCTCGCCTCGCTGGGCCGGATGAGTGCACGGTCGTAACGAAGGATGTCGTCGTCGTTGGTGAGCAGTAGCAGTCGGGTGGTTGGGTCGGGATTTGCTTCTGTGCGGTAGGCGAAGTCGACGTGCCAGGGCAGCGGTACGCTACGAAGGATCTGCCGGTGTTCGTCGTGAGCCGGGCAGCACGTTTCGAAGGGCTTCGACGTCACCACGGTCCCGCGGCCGGTAGCGTACGCCCTCAGCGGCCGTGGCCTGATGCTGTTCTGCGGTCCCGGGCGGCGAGCTTGGGCCAGGTCGAGCAGGGCTGGGCGGTCACGACTGCGTCGATAGGAGCGTGGCGTGGTCCACCTTGCCGGTTGGCGACAGTGGCAGCGCTTGGCGAGGGCACAGTCGCGGGATCATGTAACCGGGCAGCTTGGTTTTCAGAAAGCTTTGGATCGCCGCTGTTGTGCCGGAGTCGTGGCTCAGCACGACGAACGCGAGGAGCGTCGTCTCACCCGTAGCGTTCTCGACGGTCGTGACGTAGCTCTGGCGCACTTGGGGGTGCTTGTCGAGATGGTGAGAAATCTCGGCGAGCTCGATCCGGAATCCGTTGACTTTCACCTGGCTGTCCCGACGTCCCTGGAATACCAGCTCGCCGTCGGCTCTGAGGTAGGCGAGGTCACCGGTCCGGTAGAGGCGTTCCTGACGGCCGTCGATCTCGTATTCCGCGAACCGGTCGTGGGTGATATCGGGTGCTGCGAGGTACCCAGGGGAGAGGCCGGGGCCGCCGATGAGGAGTTCACCGGTTTGGCCCGGTGGGCAGAGCCGGTCGCCGTCGACGACATACACCCGCGTGTTCTGAATGGGGCGGCCGATCGGCAAGGAGATCTCCTCGGCTCCTACCTCCCGGATGGGGTAGTAGGTGGCGAACGTCGTGCACTCGGTCGGGCCGTACCCGTTTACCAGCCGGCCGGGTCCGTAGCGGTCCAGCCCTCTCCGGATGTGCTTCGGTGACAGCGCTTCGCCGCCGACCAGGATGGTACGGACTTGGTCGAGTGTGTCCGGGGCGTCGTCCACGACGGTGTTGAACAGGGCGGACGTCAGGAAAAGAGCCGATATGGCGTGCTCGTCTATGACGCGCTTGAGCTCCGAGAGCCGTACGAACCGGGGTGGGTAGAGCACGCAGGTACCACCGTGCAGCAGCGCGCCCCACAGTTCGAAGGTGGCGGCGTCGAAGCTGACCGGCGCTAGGTGCAACAGCCTCGCGGTCTGGTCCAGGGGGGCGAAGCGGGCGCCGAATACGAGCCGGGCGATGCTGCGGTGCTGGATCGGCACTCCCTTTGGCCGACCGGTGGATCCCGATGTGAAGTTGATGTAGGCGATGGCGGTGGGCGGAACCAGGAGGTCAGGGTTGGGAATGTCGCCGTCCGGCGCCGCCTGTGTCACCGGGATCACGTCGCACGTGGGGAACCTGGCCGCCAGGGTCTCCGGCCGGTCTGTCAGCAGCCGCTTGCAGTTGGCGTCGTTGAGCAGGCCGGCGATCCGTTCGTCCGGCCACCCGCTGTCGAAGGGCAGGTAGGCCGCGCCGCATTTGAGGATCGCCACCAGAGTGACAACCAGCTCCGGTGAACGGTCGACGCAGACGCTGGCCACGTCGCCGAGGCCCAGGCCTCGGTGGCGCAGCTCGGTGGCCAGAGCGTTGGCGCGCTGGTTCAGGTCGTGGTAGCTCATACAGCGGTCGTCCTGGACCACCGCGACGGAGTCGGGGCGGCGTGCGGCGCATGCTTCGAAGAGCTCCTTGACACTGCTTTCTGATGGAAACGGAGCTGTCGTCTGGTTGAGCCGTCGGAATGCCTGAAGCGTGGTCAGGTCAGTCATGAGCTGGGGCACTTAGCGCCCTCCAACCGGGAATTGATGATGTCGAGCAGCTGCGTACGGTGCGTCTCGAGGAAGAAGTGGTCTCCCGGCATTGTGAGCAGCTCACTCTCCCGCAGGCTGCACCCTCGCCAGCCCTTCATGTTCGCTGGGGTGACGAAGACGTCGTCGCGGCCGTATATGGCGGTGATCGGCACATCGATGCGGCGCCCGTCCGGCTGGTTGGAGAGTTCGGTAAGACGAATCTCGTTGTACATGATGGGCACCAGAAGCGGCCTCATCAGGTCGCTGTCGAGGATCTCCGCGGGCGTTCCACCCATGCTTTTGATCGCGGCGAGGAAGTCCTGCTCCGGTAGCTCGTGCAGGTACGGTCGGGACAGCATGGTATTGGGACTGCGACACGCAGAAATGAACAGGCGCTGCGTCCTGGCCGGGTACTCAGCCTGGATCAGGTGGGCCAGCTCGTAGGCCAGTCGACCGCCGAAGCTGTGACCGTAGAGGACATGTGGCTCGCTCAGCCTCGGCGCTAGCGCGGCGAAGGTGTCCGTCACTAGCGGTTCCCATCGGTCGTAGGGCTTCTCCCGGATCCGGGAGCCGCGGCCGGGGAGCCGAACGGCGATCAAGTCCACGTTGTCAGCGAAGCAGTCCGCCCAGGCCCGAAACATGTCGGGGCTGCCGCCGGCGTGGGGAAAGCAGATTACCTGGATCTTCGGGTCCACCGACGCTGACCGGATCGTCAGTACCCATTTCATGGCGGGGTCGAGATGCACTTGCCGACTCCCTATGCCGCACTCACTTTGAATCGGTAGGTGCTGCGGCGCAGTATGTTCGCTGCTATCTTGCTCAGTTCGCTGTCCTCGAAGAGGTCTTCTGGAGGCAGCACGCCCTCGCCGAACCTTTTCTCGGCCATTGAGATGAGCCGCACTGCGGTCAGCGAACTGCCGCCCGCAGCAAAGAAATCGTCAGTGGCGCTCTGTATGCGCATACCGAGTCCACGGCACGCGCCGAGCAGCCAACGCTCCACTTGTTCCAATTCTTCTATGCCAGTCCGCACGTCAAGCTCCTTTGTCCTATGCAGTGAAGGGGAACCAGCCAGTCACGAGTGTCAGGCCGCTTGTAACCAGCGGCTGAGTCTTCCAGGCCACGAGACGGACACCACCAACGCCAGTTGGAAGCGACGAGAGTGGTGATGACTTCGGCCCACCATGAGACGCTGCAGTCTGCGGCGCGACGGCGGCTAGGGCGAGATCAGGAGGAGAGACAGAGTTGACCACACAGCGGACGGTTTCACCGGACGAACTGGCCGAAATCGATCTGGCTGATCCGCGGTTACATGCTGAGAGTGACCTCTCCGCGATATGGCGACATCTCAGAGAACACGAGCCGGTGCACTGGAATGCCGCGAGAGGTGGCATTCCCGGGTTCTGGGTGGTCACCAGACATGCGGACGTGACGTCCGTATACCGCGACAGCGCGCGTTTTACCTCGGAGCGAGGAAACGTGCTGGCGACCCTTCTCGCCGGAGGCGACTCGGGCTCCGGTCGCATGCTCGTTGTGAGCGATGGCCCCTACCACTTCGCGCTACGCCGGCTACTGACGCCCGCCTTTTCGTCCCGGCGCCTCGTCCCCATCGTGGCGAGCGTGCGACGGACGGTGGCTCGACTTCTTCAGGAGGCGACGGAGATGGGCACCTGCGACTTCGTCGCCGATGTGGCGGCGAAGATCCCACTGGGTGCCATCTGCGATCTGTTGGGCGTGCCGGAGACCGACAGAGCTTATCTCCTGAGCCGCACTTCGTCCGCCCTGAGCTCCGAGCACGCGGACAGCGCCGCGGTCGACGGGTGGAAGGCCAAGAACGAGATTCTGCTTTACTTTGTAAAGCGCGTTCATGAACGGGCTGATAGCGGCGACGATGACGTGGTCAGTATCCTTGCCGGTGGCCGGGTCAACGGGCAGCCGCTGGACGATGATCAGATCATCGTCAATTGCTTCAACCTGATCTTCGCAGGTGACGAGACAACCCGGCTCTCCCTGGTCGGTGGAGCCTTGGCCCTGGTCGACAATCCCGACCAATGGCGCGCGCTCAAGCGCGGCGATGTCACCGTGGCCACCGCCACCGAGGAGATCCTGCGCTGGACTACCGCAACGCTGCACTCCGGTCGCACTGCCACCGCCGACACGGTCCTGGCTGGTCAGGCGATCCACGCTGGCGACATCGTCACCGTATGGCTCTCTTCGGCCAACCGCGACGAGCGGGTCTTCGACGCCCCCGACGTGCTGCGCTTGGATCGCTCTCCCAACAGACACATCACGTTCGGCCATGGTTCCCACTTCTGCCTGGGTGCCTACCTGGCTCGGGCCGAGATCCAGGCGGTACTCGCCGGTCTGTGCGAGCAGGTGGCGACGATGGAGCGGGTCGGCCCGGCACGGCCGATTTACTCGAACTTCCTCAATGGCTTCGCCAGCCTGCCCCTCGTCCTCAAATCCACGTGACCTCGGCGACCAAACCTAACGGGCCACAAACGCTGGAGGGCTGTCTCCATCGAATTTATAGTTTCGCGACTTGTCTGCCGCGCCACCCCGCTGTGGTGAAGGAACGACACCTTCGAGCGCTCACGGGCGACAACACCCGTTCCGTAATCGACAATCCAAAGATGACCGGAGGAGATCATGACGAATGTAACGTCCGGATCGGAAAGAGCGGCGGAGTCAGTATTCCTCATTGACCAGGCGATGTCGTTCGCCTACCCTGCCGCGTTGCGCGCCGCCGCGGTCGTTGGTGTGGCCGACCACCTCGTTGAAGGTCCCAAGACCCTCGAAGAACTGGCAGCAGCAACCAAGACGGACGCCCAGAAGCTTCACCGGGTGCTCCGGCTGCTCACCACTCGCGGCGTGTTCCGGGAGGACGAGAAGGGGCGTTTCAGGCTGACTCCCTCTGCCGAGCAACTACGCCGGGACGTGCCGATGTCGGCACGTCAAGCGGTCATCATGCTGACCAGCAAGCAGCACTGGGTGCCGCTGGAGGAGCTCGCCGAGTGTCTCCGTAGCGACCGTCCATCGTTCAACCACATATTCGGCACGTCGATCTGGGAATATCGTGGCACCGACCTTTCTCCCGATGAAGAGTTTCACCTCGGAATGTCGTTGATGTCGGAGGCGGAGGTTCAATCGCCCATCGGCCTGTACGATTTTCCCAAGGGTGCCACCGTTGTCGACGTGGGCGGCGGTGTCGGCGCCGTCCTTCTCACGGTACTTCGGAAAGACCCGAGTCTTCGGGGCATTCTCTTTGACCAGGAGTATGTCTTGGCAAAAAACCGGCTCACCGAGCTCGAGGACGACGACCGATGGGAGCTGAAGGCAGGCGACTTCTTCAAGGAGTGTCCGGAGGGGGACGTCTACCTACTCAAGTACATCACGCACGACTGGGACGACGAAAGCGCCATCCGCATCCTGCGCAACTGCCGTGAGGCGATGAGGCCGGGCGGTCGCGTGCTGGTGTTCGAAACAGTGATCCCACGCGAGAGTGTCCACCACACCGGCAAGTTCATGGACATGCTCGTGATGGGCATCTACCCCGGCCGGGAGCGGACCGAGGAAGACTTCCGCAAGCTGTTGGCGAGCGCGGGACTCCGGCTTACCCGCGTCGTCGAGGGCGACAGCCATGTGGGGATCGTGGAGGCCGTCGCGGCATGACGTCGCAGCACGCGGACGCCATGCGCGACCGCGGTCGTGCGGTAACGATGGGAGTTATGCATGGTTGATACGATCGGCATCGTCGGAGCGGCCAGTATTGGCGTCAGCGTGCTGGGCAACATCGTCGATACCGTGGCGTCCGGTCCCGATCCCATTACGTTGATCGACCCTCGCCCGCCTGGGGCGGGTCCCGTCTTCAACTGCGAAAACTCCCTGATTCTGTGCAACACGTCGGCGGCAATTGGATCGCTGCTGCCGCACAAACCAAGCGACTTCCTCAACTATCTTGCCAGCTGCGGCCGCCCGACAAATCCGGAAGCCTTCACCTCACGAGATGTTGTCAGCGAGTACACCCGCGCCCGATACACCGAGTACGTGGCGCGCGCCGCTGTCCGAGGTTGCGAAGTGAGGCACCATCGGGGTCGAGTCAGGTCAGTGCGCCGCCGCGAAGGCGGGGGCTACGAGGTCCACCTCGACGACGGCGTCGCACTGGAGTTCGACCGAATCGTCATCTGCGTGGGCTTTGCCTCTGCCAAGATCGCAGACGGAATCACTCCCTACATACGGCATCCCCGCGTCGTGCTCTCGCCGTATCCCGGGAGTCTGCTGCGCCAGCGCGTCACCGGCACCCGCTCACGCGTTCTGATCCTGGGCACCCGACTATCCGCGATCGACGCGGCGCTGGTGCTGTGTGACGCGGGACATCAGGTCACCATGGCCTCCCGCTCCGGGGCCCTGCCCTCTGTCCGCAACCGTATGCTCGTGGCGCCGGTCAACCTACCGTCGCTGGACCGGATCGGCGACCTCGCGCTTGACGACCCCCTGGTACACCGCAAGCTCACCCGCATAGTAATAGAGGCCGTACGGGCGATCGCGCCCATCCCACTTCGGCAACAACTGTCTTCAGCCGTTGATCCGGTGCCCCGGCTACGCGAAGAGGTCGAGCTTGCCCTGGCCGGACGGTGCGTATGGCAGGACGTCTGGGGCCAGCTACTCGACAGGATCATCGCCTGGACGGGCCAGATGCCGTTGCGGGCGCGGGAGCATCTGCTTTCGCCCTACCGCACCCTGATCTGGCAGTACGGCGCTTCCATGCCGGTCGGGAACGCTCAGAAGCTGCTCCAGCACATCGACGCCGGCCGCTTGAAGCTCGCCAGATACGACCCGGCCCGGGTAGCGGCCGACCACGCCGGCTTCGACGTCGGCCTGCGGCACGGCGAATACGGCCGGTTCGACTTCGTGGTCAACGCGGTTGGCTACAACTACCCCCGACTGTACGCACAGGGAGACACACTCCACCTGAACGACGCACCCCCGAACGCAACCGTGATCGAGCACCTGGAGACCAGTCTGCGCGTACGCATGACACCGACCGCGCCAGCGGAAAATATATGGCTCGTCGGCCCGACCACGCACATCAACAATCCATTCGCAAACTATCTGCGAGGATCAGTCGCCCAGGCAGCTCACGTCACCGCCCAATTGGTAGCATCGCCGCAGAGCCCTGCCCCATCAGAGTCCGCCGTGCTGGCAAACACGACGTGGTGATTGGTCCAGGATGTAGAGGCTGTCGCGAACGGCGGCGGTGACGATGACCGCCCCGAGGCCGGCGAACCGGTCGTTGACCGCGTTCAGCCAGGCGATGCCGCGCCTGTACCCCAAGAATTGAGGGCTGGAGTCTGCCTGCACGGTCTGCACCGGCGCCCGGAAGCGCAGCCCGTCGACGGAGGCGACCCAGCCCGCCGCCCCACAGCTCGGCGATCCCGATGCGGGCCTGGTAGTCCACAAGCCGGGCATTGGCTGCCGCCTGCGTGTCGGCGCACATGTAGTTCGAGACGGGCCCGCATACCAGTGCGCCAGGATCTCGGGTATATCGATCACGCTCGTCACACCCTCGACGAACATCACGAGCGCCTGACCAGGCACGACGAACGACGACTGGGTCAATTACGTGAGCGAATCGGCCCCAACGGGAACATTCGGTGAGCGCTGACGGCGCCAGAGCTCGTGCAACCCGCTGCCAGAGAAAGATCGTCGCCCGCATGCGGAAGCAGTACGCGGCCATCCAAGAGCTCTATGCCCAGGGCATGTCGAAGGCAGCGATCGGCCGCAAACTGGACAAACATCCAGCGGCGGTGCGCAAGCTCGCCACCACTGTGAGCCTGGGCGATCTGATCACCAAGAGGGAACAACGCGCCCACCGTTCGATTGACACATCCTGCCGCTGCGGCGCGTGCGCCCGCCGCTCTCGGTCGGGATCTTCTGGTTACGGGACACGGCGAGCAGATAAGCGACGGGTCGGCGTTGTAGCCAGGCCCGAAATTTGGCGTCCTTGCCGTACGCCTCGTCCGCGGTGACCCTCGGAACGGCAGGAATATCAGTGTCGCGCCTGTGGCCGAGCTGCGTCCATCCGGTCGTACTTTCTTCAAACGTAAGAAAACCGCAAAACCTTTTTGACAGAAACCTGTTACGCCGCAGTGGCGTCGTCATGCCTTATGGCGACGGACGAGACCCGGTAGCGGGCGGACCTAGGGTCGCTTCGCGGCAACCGATTGTCAACGAAACGGGGGAACCATTGTTTAGGCTAAAACGACCGCCCTGGCATAGTAGAGGCCTCGCCTTGCCGGCGCGCGCCGCGCTTGCCGTACTGTTGGGCGGTGCGGCGTTGGCCGTATCGGCGCCGGCGGCCGCCCAATCAGAGCCTGGCTTTGTGGGCATTGGCGGGATCATCTGGTGGGACACGAACGGCAACGGCATCCGGGAGGAGGGCGACCATCCGCTGGAGGGGGCGGAAGTAGAGTTCTGGTACGGCGACCCGGCCGCGCCGATCAACAAGTACATCGTCGGTCCGGACGGGCGCTACAGCATCAACGTTCCGCTCGGGACGCCGTACTGGATCTGCGCCGACCATGGGCCGAAGGTGCCTCAAGACGTCGGCATCTTCGGGACGGTCGCCGACGCGACGATCGACGAGAGTCGTGACTCCGACGCCGACGCCGAGGGCTGTATCCAAGCAACGTCCCCGCCCTTCGAGGTAGAGCTGCCGAATTTCGGCGACATCGGATTCACAAACGTGGAATGGGAGCCGCTCTCGGTCAGCGGACGGGCGTGGGTTGACGCTGACGGCGACGGCGTCCAAGAGCCCGGCGAGGCGCCGCTTCCCGGAGTCAGTGTCGTGATCTTCCAAGGCGACCTCCTCATTCCCGTGGCCACAACGGGTAGCGACGGCACCTACCACATTTCTGAATCCACCAGCCCACCGTTCCGGTTCCTGGCCGGCCTCAGCTACAGGATTTGTTTCGGCTTCGGGCGTGAAGATCTGAAGGCCACGCTGCAGAACGTGGGTGACGACACGCTGGATTCCGATATCGACTCCGAGCACTGTGCCACGGTCGCGATGCCCTTGGAAGGCGGCGAGGTCACCGCCGTCGACGCCGGATTCCTGTCGTCAGTCCAGCCCGGCCCGAGCGGGCCTCCTGGTCCGACGGGCCCTCCCGGTCCGCCCGGCCCCACCGGTTCCCCGGGTCCGGCTGGTTCCCCGGGTCCGGCTGGCTCTCCGGGTCCGGCTGGCTCTCCGGGTCCGGCTGGCTCTCCGGGTCCGGCTGGCTCTCCGGGTCCGGCTGGC
>Ga0214467_1000032_pt1 | contig 40299 bp, 60 predicted proteins | sample RVTome_8_FD_187339 | JGI IMG/M metagenome (GOLD analysis project Ga0214467, IMG submission 187339) | Soil microbial communities from uranium-contaminated site in the Upper Colorado River Basin, Wyoming, United States - RVT160D0 HiSeq ...
CAACGACGACGCCGGCTCGATCGCGGTGTTCAACTACGCCGGCACCGACCTGCTCTTGGTCCGCGTCGACGGCGGCGACCCGGCCATCGGCCAGCACGACACCCGCATCGTCCCCCCCGGCGTGCGGCGCGTCATCACCCGCGACCTCGAAGGCCCCACCGCGATACGGCTCCTGTCCACGGGCGTCGTCTCCTACGAGATCGAGTACTAGGCCATGGACCGCTTCGACCTCGTCACCGTCCCCGCCACCGCGCTCGCCACCGTCCCCGAGCTCGCCGCGGACCTCGAGGCGCTCACCGCGACGGTCACCGCGCTCGGCGGCACCGTCGTCGGCCTCGCCGATGCCCTCGCCGCGCTCAGCAACGACGTCGGCGACCTCGAAGACGCCCTCGCCTCCGCGCTCGCGTCGATCGGCGGGCGGATCCTCGGCTCCGACGACAACCAGTCCGACACCGCCCTCAACGCCGCGGTCGGACCCATCTCCCTCGCCGGTGGCGGGCTCATCTGCCCCGACATCGCCGTCACCGCCCGGCCCCTCGTCGTGTTGTGGGGCGGGCCCGTGTACCACTCCGCCAACGGGCAAGGCCCCCGGCTCGTGTTGCAACAGGACGGCGTCACCCTCGACTTCACCGCGCACACCTCGGCGGTCAACGCCATCCAGAACCACTGGAAGGGCATTGCGCTCACCCCCGCGGCCGGGCCCCACACCTACGAGGTCAAGCTCGGCCAGGCCATCGCCTCCGGTGTCGCGCACGCCTTCGGGTCCGCGGACACCCCGCTCCGTCTCCTCGTCCTCGAGCTCTAGCCGATGCTCACCGACAACCGCGGGGCCTACCTCAAGCGAGGATCCATCGGAGCGGTCCGCGCCGCCAACACCGACATCGGCACCCGCCCCCGGCTCTCCAAGCGCGACGGCACCCACCGCGGCGCCATCTTGTGCCACGGCGCCGGCGGCACCGCCACCTCGTGGTTCGACCCCGCCAAGCCCGGCTCCGGGGCCCTGCGTGCGCTCATCACCGCCCGGCACTTCTGCTACGCCGGCGACTTCGGCGGCGACAACTGGGGCAACGCCAACGCCCTCGCCGACGTCGCAGCCGCGTCTGCGCTCCTCGAGGCCGGCGGGGCCTCAGCGGGCCCCAAGCTCGTCGCCGGCGGCTCCATGGGCGGGCTCGTAGCCACCCGCTACGCCGCCCAGCACCCCGAAGACGTCGCCGGGCTCGCCCTGTGGATCCCCGCCATCGACGCCGCCGCGGTCCGGGCCCTGTTCCCCGCGTCGTTCAACACCGCATGGGGCCTCGCCGCCCAGGACCCTCTCCCCAACGTCGTCCCCGACGCCAACCCGGTCAACCTGCCCGGCCAGATCGCCTGCCCCGTGTTCTTGGCCTACGCGAGCGACGACCCCCTCGTCTCCCCGGCCACCGCCGTCACCTTCGCCGCGGCCCTCGACGACGTCACCCTCATCAGCGTCGGTGCGCTCGGCCACTCCGAAGCCGCCCTCACCGCCGCCGCGGCGCCCTTCGAGACGTGGCTGCGCGCCACGTTCCCCACCGACTACGAGCTCTAGGACGTCGGGGAGCGCAGCAGCACGAGCTCCCACGCCGTGAGCGCGCACGACGCCGCCGGCGACGCCGTGCCCATCTGCACCGTCACCCGCAGCGTCTTGGCCGTCGCCAGGTTCGCCGTCCCCGATGACCGGGCCACCCCATCGAACGGGCCGCCCGGCACCGTCGCCCCCAGCGCCCCCGGCAGCGCCGGCGCACCCTGGCACCCGCGCGCCGAGATCACCTGCTCGAGCATCGTGTTCACCCGGATCCGCACCTCGAGGTCCCACTCCGACGGCAGCACGTTCACCGGCTGAGCCACCGCCGCGCCAGCGACCACCGCGACGCCCGCCAGACGCACCCGCGGCAAGAACGTCACCGGGCCCGCCGACGCGTTCAGGACCGTCCCGCGGACCCGCAACACCAGCACGTCACCAGCGACCAGGCCCAACGGTGTCGACGTCGACACCAGATCGGTCTCCACGACCGTGTTGACCACCGCAGAGGTGCCCACCCCGCCGCCGACCAGCCGCGTCCTCGCCCCCAGCGCCGCCAGGTCCTCCGTGAGCGTCTCCACCGCCACCACGCCCGCCGAGGCCTCCAACGTCGCCATCGCCTCAGCCAGGCCCTCGAGGGCCCCGTCAGCCGACGCGAGGACCTCCTCGAGCTCATCACCCTCAAGGACCTCGAACGGGCCCGCCACCGACACCCCCGACGCTGAGCGCGTCCCAGCCGACGGCTTCGACCTGCGCTCCGAGATCAGCACCTCACCCACGCCGCGAGGCTACGCCGCGGGGCGAGCCGCTACCCGCGACCTGGCGCACCGGCGCCGCCCGGCGCGCCCGTTGGCGCCGCCACCGGTGAAGCACCACCGCGCGGCGCCCCGCCAGCGCACGGCCCCGCATCCCCGCCGTCTTCACGCCGCAGAGCGCTCCCCGACCGTCACCGCCCGCAGCACCACCCGCTCGAGCTCGACGGGCGCGCCGGTCTCGACGTCGACGAGCACACCATCGACCTCGACCACCGGTCGAACCTCAGGGCCATCGAGAGCCACGAGCAGCACTGCCATGGCCACCACGCTACCCACAACCCCTGTGGACAACCCGGATAGTTGAGCACGCCGCGCTCAGGTCCACCGTTCCCGCTGGGCCATGCGAAGGAGCGGCCGCTCATCGAACACCACCGTCACACCCGCGGGTAGCCCAAGCGCCTCCGCCAAGGCGCCGCCCTGCTCACGGGCACGCGCCACCATCGCCGCACGCACCCGCTCCCGCTCGAGCTCGGCCAGCACGGCCAACAGGTACCACGGCGGGCACCCCCGCGCCCTGCACGCCGAGCACCGCCCATCCGGCGCCCACCCCGGGAGGCCACACTCCGGCCAGCACGAGCAGCGCATCACGTCGGCCACAACTTGCGCTCAGGCGGCTCGGCCCGACTCTGCGCCGCCGTCAACCGCGCCGCACGCCGCGCCCACCGCCGCGCCTCACACCGCCGGCGAGCACGGCTCAACCGCCACCCCGACACATTCCCATCACGCCTCGGCATGTCGTCTTCCCCTCTCGGCCGCCTCGCGGGCGGTCTTCCTACGATGGCACCCACGGCAGAGCAGTTGCAGATTCCACGGTGACCACCACCGGAACTGCCAGCGCTCCACCTCGTCGAGCGACCAGAGCGGCCGCACATGATCGACCTCAGCCCGAGGATCATGACCCCACACTCCCAGCAGCCCGGGCCATGGAGGGCGACGAGCATGGCCCGGGCCACCGCGGGGCGCGCCGTCCAGAGCCACAGGTCTACGCAGTCCCGAGAGCACCACGTTGACCGGGGTGGCCGGACCTCCGCCCCGCAGAGCGAGCACGGCGGCAACACCAGCGGCCCACGCCGCCGACGCTCCCGGTACGGTCGCCGCCAGCACGGCAGATCCCGGGCCATCGGAGGACGGCGATGCGCCGGTGTCGTCACGGCTCCCGGTCGAGGACCACGTCGACCACCTCGGCGAGCTCGGCCGCTCCCGGCACCTCAGGTACCCAGTCCTCGCCGACCGGTTCGTCATCGTCACCGTCGACGCGCCACAGCGCAGAGGACCAGGGCAGGTCAGCCACCTCACCAGCGAGCGCAGCGAACCCGAGCGGCGACACCCACACCCGGCGCGTGCTCGGCCGGTTGTACGTCCCGGCCCGGCCACCGACCGAGAGCAGGCCGAGCATCCAGAGCTCACGGATCGCGCCCTCGACGCTGCGCTCGGCGTACTCGTTGTCCGGGTCGGCCCGGGCCAGGAGCTCAGCCCAGCCGATCCCCTCGGCTCGAGCCTGCACCACGTGCTCGACGACTCGGTCGTAGAGCCCTGGCGACCGGTACGCGAACCGCCGCTCGACGTTCCTGCTCATGCGCTCCGCGCTCCTCATCACGTTGCCCGACCCCGGTGGACGCCACACTGGGCGGCTCTGCCTCCGCGCCGAGACCGCCACAGCGTACCGGCTCTGTCAAGCCTGGCGGGGCTACCGGGTTCTCAGGTCGCAACGTGCCCGTGAAAAAACGACGGGCACCACCACCCCACCCCCACCATCGAACCGACCACCCCACCACCCGCAGCAAACTACGACCGTGCCCACCCGCAACCCCACCCCATGCCCAGCCTGGCCCTGCCCCCACCTCCGCCCCTGCCCCGACCACGACACCCACCGACCAGGCTCAGACGCTCAACGCAACGCGCAGCGAGCAACCAGCCTCGCCATCTACCGCACCCCACGGTGGCGCACCTACTCCCGCCGCTACCTCCTCGAGCACCCATGGTGCGCCACCCCACGATGCCGACAACCAGCCACCGACGTCGACCACATCCAACCCCTCGAAGACGGCGGCGACCCATGGAACCCCGACAACCACCAACCCCTCTGCCACCCCTGCCACTCCCGCAAGACCGCCACCGACCTCGCCCGACGACGAACACGAGGAGACGACATCGACCCGGGCCCGAGCCCGAGCGAGAGGGAAGGGCGTCGCGATCGGCTCATCCCCTCGCCGAAGGACCGCCGGGGAAACCACGCGCGCTCCGACGGTGGTCCGAGGTCGCCTGTGCGGGGCCGCGTAGGCTCTGAGGACACCGGCTTGGCGCCGCCGTCTCGGCGCCGGAGGAGGGTCGATCCGTGACGGACTGGCGTGCTGGCCCTGTGGTTCCGCCGGGGTATGAGTTCGGGCCGCAGGTCGCGGAGGTGGCGCCGGAGGTGGTGGCGCTCGCGGAGGCCTATGCGACGTGGGAGGCTCGTGCGGTCGAGGATCCGGCGGGCTTCGAGACGGAGGCGGCGGGGTTGATGGGGACCGAGGAGGGTGAGGCGACGCCGGCTTTGCTGGCGGTGTTGCGTCGGGACACGTCGGTGCTGGCCGGGTGGATTGAGTCGGGTGAGGTGGTGATGCCGGCGTCGGTGACGGGCCCGCCGCTTGAGGCCGGGCCGGGGGAGGTGCCGGGGTCGTGAGGCTCCCGCCGCTCGTCGACCCGGTTGTCGTGCTGTTCGGGGAGGCTCCGCGTGGCCGGGTGACGGGGTGGGCTGTGGCGTGTTCGGCGCATGGTGCGATGCCGGTGCTTGTGCCGGGCCGGGTCCGGGCAGTGGGCGCGGCGTCGGCGCATCTTGAGCACGAGCATGCCGGGCACGGCATGGTGGTCGAGTCGCCCCGGCCGCTGCCGGCGGCCAAGGTCGACCGTGGTGCGGCCGCACGGCTCGTGCTCGACGAGCTCACCGACCTCGAGCGGAGCGCCTGATGGCCGGGCCGGGCAAGCCGGGGCCGCCGCGCCACTCTGCGGAGGTGATCCGGTTGCATGGGAACCGGGCGAAGCTCTCGAAGGCCGAGCTCGAGGAGCGCGAGGCCGCTGAGGTCAAGGCCGAACCGGTCCGTGATGTCGACCCGCCGAAGGACCTGTCGCCCCATGCCCGGGACTGTTGGCGGCTGCATGCGCCGGAGCTCGAGCGGCTCGGTCTGCTCACGCGGCTCGACGTGGGGTCGTTCCGGTTGGCGTGCGAGTGCTACGCAATGGCCATCTCGTCGCTCGAGGCGATGCGCTACAAGCGTTCCGACGGTGAGAACGACGGGCGCCGTCGTGGCTACGAGGTCGTCGTGAAGGACAACGCGCACGGCGGGATGCTCAAGAAGCATCCGGCGTTCTCGACGTTCAACATGGCGGTCAACACCTACCGTGCGTGGTGCTCTGACTTCGGGCTCACCCCGTCGGCGCGTGTGTCGCTGCGCCCGGGCGCGGCCGCGGGTGCGGGACAGGGAGCCGAGCGCGATGACGACGACGGCTTCGACTTCGGCACGTAGAGACCCGCTCGACGTCGACGCCCGACGGGCCCGCGTCCGTGCGGATCTCGCCGCGATGCCGGGTCTGGCGGAGGTGCTCGGCGAGCTCGGGTACTGGCGTGACCTCGACGCCGAGCTCGACCGGTGCATCCCGCCTCTGTCGGTGGCGGCACCGCCGAACCGGGAGATGCGCCGCCGGCACGGCATCACGTTCAACGTCGACGAGGTCCGGCGTGTCCTCGAGTTCTGTTGGAAGAACGGCCGCCACTCCAAGGGCGAGCTCGCCGGGCGCCGTCTGCGGCCGGACCTGTGGCAGGTCATCTACGTGCTCGCCCCGGTGTTCGGGTGGCGCCAGGCCGACGGCAACCGGTTCTACCGCACGCTGTTCCTCGAGGTTCCACGCAAGAACGGCAAGACCACCCTCGCCGCGGTGCTCGCGCTCTACCTGTTGCTCGCGGACTCCAACCTCGCGGCGGGCCGGCTGTTCGAGCCCGGCGCCGAGGTGTACCTCGCGGCGACCACCACCGACCAGGCCCGCAACGTGTTCCGCCCCATGGAAGCAATGGTCCGCGCGTCGCGGACCCTGTACGAGCGGCTCGGGATCCAAGCCGACCGGGCCCTCGTCTACGAGCGGACGCTCTCGCGCGCCGAGGTGATCTCCGGGGACCCCGCGAAGGCCGAGGAGAAGATGGGCGGCAACGTGTCGGGCGCGGTGATCGACGAGACCCACGTGCATCGCGACGCCCGGCTCATCGAGACGATCGAGTCCGGCACCGTCGGCCGCGCCCAACCCCTCGTTGCGCACCTCACCACCGCCGGCGCGGACACCGACGGCACCATCTACGCCGAGCTCCATGACCTCGCCGAAGCGATCGGCGACGGACGTGTCACCGACCTGCGCACCTGGGCCGTGATCTACTCCATTCCCGAGCACCTCCATGACCGGTGGGACGACCCCGACGTCTGGCAGGTCGCCAACCCCGGGCTCGGTGTGTCGGTGTCGGTCGACTACCTCGAGGACAACGTCAAAAAGGCACGGCGCTCGGAACGCAAGCGCCTCGCGTTCTTGCGTCTGCACCTCAACGTGCGCACCTCGACGGTGTCACGCTGGCTCGACCTGGACCTCTACGACCGCGGTGCCAAGCTCGGCGGCACCCACATCGGGACGCTCGGGCCCGCGGTGCGCGGCCAGGTCGGCTACGCCGGGCTCGACCTGTCGTCGTCCATGGACCTCACCGCGCTCGCCGTCGCCGTTCCCCTGTGGGTACCCGATCCTGCGGACCCTGACTACGAGATCGAGGTCCTCGAGGTCGTGCTCCGCGCGTGGACCCCCGCGGAGCGGCTCAAGTCGAGGCCGCCCGCGGTGCGCGAGCTCTTCACCCGGTGGGCACGCGACGGATGGCTCCGCCTCTGCGCCGGCGAGACCATCGACTACGACGCCATCGAAGACGAGGCCATGCACCTCGCCGATGAGCTCGAGCTCGCACGCCTGTCGTTCGACCGGTGGGGCTCCAAGCAGATCCTCCAACACCTGCGCGACGGCGGCCTCACCGTCGCCGAGGTCGGCCAGGGCTTCGCCGGGATCTCCCCCGCCATGAAGGAAACCGAGCGGATCATCGCCGAGGGCCGGCTCTGGACCGGCGGCAACCCGCTCCTGCGGTACGCGTTTGAGAACCTCGCCGTCGAGCAGGACGCCGCGCTCAACGTGAAGCCCAACCGGTCCCGGTCGACCGGCCACGTCGACCCCGCCGTCGCCGTGGTCATGGCCGTCGACGGCTACACCCGCGAGACCTACACCACCTCGGCCTACGAAGACGCCGGCCTCACCGTCGCCTAGCGCAAGAGCCACTTGCGCCAGCGTGCTACACCATGTAGCATGGCGGCCATGACCGACACCACCACCAAGGACCAGATCCTCGACACCAAGCTCGAGCTCTTCACCCGCTACGAGGCCCTCGACTTCGACGAGCGCCCCGACGAGGCCGAGGAGTTCGCCGAGTTCGCCGCCGACGTGATCAGCGGCGCTGCCTCCGCCGCTCTCCGCTCCATCCGCGAGCGGTTCCCTGAGCTCGACGTCGACCTCCGCATCGACGGCGTCGCCGTGGTGCTCCGATGAGCACGCGCGACCACCTCTACCGCGGCCTCCGGGTCGCCAACGACCTCCGTGCCATCCGGCGCGGACGCATCCTCCGCCGCATCCTGCGACGGATCTACGGCCGGCTCACCGGCCGAGCCGCAAGGAGGCTCATCCCATGACCATCCGCGAGAAGCTCCGAGCGCTACGCCATCTCCGCGAGGACCTCGCTCACGTGGTGGCCGACGCGCTCGAGGGGACCACGATGCGCCTTGAGCTCCACCAACTCGGCTGGCCCACCGTGAAGGACCTCGGCCGCGCATGGGCCGACGCCGAGGTCCGCGCCGCTCGAGCGACCGAACTCCTCCGTCGGCACACCATGGACTACGGCCCCAACGGGGAGTGCCCGATCGACTGCTCGTGCTCACACCGACAAGCCCAAGCGTTCCTCAAGGAGGACACGAACCGATGACCGACCCCCTCGCCCACCTCTACGCCGAGACCGGCGCCGACGACCCCGACGTCGACGTCGAGCTCCCGGTCGAGACCGTCACCCTCGACGAGCTCGTCAACACCGAGCCCGACGCCGAGACCATCTCCGACCATGACCTCGAGGAGCTCGTCATCCTCGTCAAGGCCCTGCTCGCCGCCGGGAAGATGGACGACATCGAGGCCGTCGACCTCGGCCTCGGTGTCATCGCCGATGACGAGCTCGTGCTCAACGACGTCGGTGTCGCGGTGTTCCGTCGGCTCGTCGCCGACCATGCCATCGACGTCGCGATCCGCCAGCGCGGCGCGGCGGCCCGGTTCATCGTCGCTAGCCTCCCCGGCTTCTACGTCGTCTGGGCCCTGTTCGCGACGTTCCACGGCTACGGGATCACCCTCGCGGGAGAGTCCCCCTGGCTCTTCTCACCGATGCCGGACGACGACCGTGGCTAGCCGTCGCGCGGTGGCCGCGGTGGTCGCGCTCGTGCTCGCGGCCAGCGGATGCGCCGACCGCAGCCCGCACACCGAGGTCATCGACGGCGTCACCTGCATCGTCCGTCGCAACGGGTTCGGCAACGTGACGGCCCTGTCGTGCGACCTCGGGGAGGACGACCATGGCTAGCCGGGCCGAGCTCGAGAGCCGGCTTCGCTCGGTGCGCCTCCGGCTCGACGCGGCCGAGGCCCAGGTCGATGGATCCAAGGCCGCGCGCGACGCCATCATCCGAGAGCTCCGTGCGCTCCCCGACCCGCCCTCAGCGCGGGCCATCGGTGGGCTCGCCGGGCTCTCCAACGTGCAGGTACTTCGGATCGCGGAGGGCACCGGGTAGCGTCACCGCGGTCGGTTGGGTTGCGACACCGGTGGCCGGTCCGGGCTTCGGCTCGGGCCGGTGCCGCGCCCCGATCCCTAGCACCCCCCAGGACGCGGCGTAGCCTCGCGGCATGTTCTCGTCGTGGCGCCGGGTAGCGCTCCATCGCCGAGTCCTCGTCAACCTCAAGGACGCCGTCGCCATCCGCGGCGTGCTGTTCGAGGCCCGGGGACCGTTGCTCGTGCTCAAGGACGCCTACCTCCTCGAGGCCGCACGTGACCCGGTCCGGCTCGACGGCGACGTCATCGTCGAGCGCACCAACGTGTCTTTCGCCCAGGTCATCGTCCCGGCCGCGGAGGGCTAGCGCACCGTGGCCATCGTCGAGTCCGCTGGCTCGCTCGTCTCCACCTACCGCCAGTGGGTCCAAGGCCCCGCCGTACAGAGCATCACCCTCTACAACGGCCGCGTTCAGGACTACGCCGAGCTCTACAAGGCGCAGCCCAACCTGCGCATCGTCATCCGGTTCCTCGCCCGGAACATCGCACAACTCGGGCTCAAGGCCTACCGGCGCGTCAGCGACAACGAGCGTATCGGCCTCGAGCCGGGCCACGACCTAGCGCGGTTCCTCAAGAACCCGACGCCGGCGCTCCCGCGGCCCACCACCCGGCACGTGTGGATCCGCAACATGATCGAGGACCTCGCGCTCTACGACTCGCTCTTCGAGCTCAAGCTCCGCAACGACGCCAACGGCGAGCTCAACGCGGTGCGGATCCCGCCCACGCTCATCACCCCGATCGGTGACTCGCTCCTGTGGCCCGAAGGGTTCAAGGTCACCGGCATCCTCGGCGAGCGGACCTATCCCAACGACGCGGTCTTCTACATGCACGGCCACAACCCGAGCGACCCGCGCATCGGGGTCAGCCCGGTCGAGTCGCTCCGCCAGATCCTCGCCGAGGAGGCCGCCGCCGGTGAGTACCGCGAGCAGTTCTGGCGCACTGGCGCGCGGATGTCGGGCATCATTGAGCGCCCCGTCGAGGCGCCGAAGTGGTCCGACACCGCGCGCAACCGGTTCCTCTCGGACTGGCGCGGCACCTACACCGGATCGGGCACCGGCGCCGGCGGCACTCCGATCCTCGAAGACGGCATGCAATGGAAGGAAGCCTCGTTCTCCGCGAAGGATTCCGAATACCTCGGCGCGCGCAGGCTCACCCGCGAGGAGTGCGCCGCGGCGTACTTCATCCCGCCGGTGTTCGTCGGGATCCTTGAGCACGCGAACTTCGCCAACATCAAGGAGCAGCACGTCAGCCTCTACGCCGACACCCTCGGCCCGTGGCTCGACTGGCTCACCCTCGAACTTGAGGCCCAGGTCCTCCCCGAGTTCGACGACGTCGACGACGTCTACCTCGAGTTCAACATCGAAGAGAAGCTCCGCGGCCGCTTCGAGGAGCAGGCCTCCGCGATCCAGACCGCGACGGGCGCGCCGTGGCTGTCGCGCAACGAGGCCCGCGCGCTCCGCAACCTCCCGCCGATCGACGGCGGCAACGAGCTCGTTGTCCCCCTCAACGTGCTCGTCGGTGGCCAGGCCTCACCGACCGACTCCGCACCATCGGGCACCGCCTCCGCGACGCTCACCGGGCACGGCGCCAAGGCCCTCGCCAAGGCCGCGCTCCCCGCGAACCTCACCGGCTGGCAGGCCAAGCACGTCGAGGTCCTCACCGGGTTCGTCAACCGCCAGGCCGCCTCGGTGCTGTCCCGGCTCGGCGCCGGCCAGGATCTCGACGAGGCCTTCGACCGGGCCCGGTGGGACGGCGAGCTCCGCACCGACCTCTTCGCGTTGAACCTCGCGATGACCGAGGACCTCGGCACGCCCCTCGCCGCGGAGTTCGGCGCGGAGTTCGACATCACCCGGACCGAAGCATGGCTCGGGGAGAACGCCCGGATCGCGGCGGAGGGCATCAATGGTGCGACCTACGACGAGCTCGCCGAAGCCTGGTCCGGCGTGGCACGCCGCGGCACCGCGAGCAAGGCCATCGCCGAGGCCCTCACCGAGCTCGGCATCGCGCTCGACGACGACGGCGTCGACGACTTCCTCGGCGGCGACTCGTTCCTCGACCCCGCCCGCAACGTGTTCGCCGTGACCGTCGCCGCCCGGATCCCGACCATCGCCACCACCCGCGCCACCACCGTCGGCCAGTGGGCCCGACGCGAGGCCGCGTCGCAAGCCGGTGTCCGCACCAAGACGTGGCGGTCGTCGGGCGCGCAGGACTCGCGCCACGCCGGCCTCAACGGCGAGACCGTCCCCCTCGGCCAGCCGTTCAGCAACGGCGGCCAGTACCCCGGCGACCCGGTCCTCGGTGTCGCGCAGACCGCCGGGTGCCAGTGCTCGCTCGACTTCTCGTAGGAGGATGACCACCATGAGCAAGACCATTCGCAAGGCCAAGACCGTCGCCACCCTGCACGGCCTCAAGGCGCTACCCGACGAGGGCCCCGGCGTCTTCTCCGCGATCGTCTCGGTGTTCGGGAACGTCGATCACCAGGGCGATCGGATCATCGCGGGCGCGTTCGCCAAGAGCCTCGAGCGATGGGCCGCGTCCGGTGACCCCATCCCGGTCATCTTCTCCCACCAGTGGGACGACCTCGAGGCCCACGTCGGTGAGGTCCTCGAAGCCAAGGAGCTCGGCGCCGGCGACCCGTTGTTGGCCGGCACCGGCCTCGAGGACAACGGCGGTCTCCTCACCAAGTTCCGGCTCGACGTTGACGACCCCGACGAGCCCTTCGCGCGCCGGCTGGCCAAGCGGCTCGAGAAGCGACGGATCAAGGAGTTCTCGTTCGCGTACGACGTGATCGAGGAGCGCCGCGGATCCGACGGCGCCAACGAGCTCCTCGAGCTCGACGTCATCGAGGTCGGGCCCACGCTCAAGGGAGCGAACCCCGCGACCCGGCTCCTCTCCGCCGCGCTCGACGGCGAGCTCAACGCCGAGCAGGTCATCGAGGCCCTCGAGGCCGTCGCCAAGCGCCGCGCCGAGACCGGCGCCAAGGCCCGCGTCAACGTCGACTTCGAGGGCTCCGTCGAAGCCGAGGTCGAAGCCCTCTACGATGCCGCGTTCGAGCACTTCCGCGAGCTCGACTCCGGCGACGGCGGCTTCTACTACCTCCACCAGGAAGCCACCTACCCGACCGAGGACCGGGCCATCGTCCTGGTCGAAGGGTGGAACGACCCGATCGGCGAGGGCATCTTCTACGAGGTGTCGTTCGAGCGCGGCGACGACGGCACCGTCACGGTCGCCGACGCCGCGGAGATCGAGGTGACCGTCGAGGTGTCGCGCAAGGCCCGGGTCCGCAAGAACCGCGTCCGATCCGCCATCGTCGGCAAGGACCGCGGTACGGTCGCGGCCGAATCGAACACCGGCAAGGCCACGGCCAACGCGGAGGAGCCCGGCAGGGCCAACGCGGAGGAGCCGGGAGCGGAGACGGGGTCCGAGGATGCCAGTGGGTACGACACCGTGCTCGCCGAGCTCGACCTCGCGGAGGCCGAGCTCTCCTAGACCCATCGCCCAAGGAGGGCCCCATGCGTTCCACCCTGTTCCACCTGGCCGTGACCATCTCGGCCGTCCTGCTCACGGCACGGTTCGTGCTCGAGCGCTCCGACCTCCCGCTCCTCGACCGCCTCCGGTTCGTGTTCGGCCACCTCGGCGCCGACGCCGGCGAGGTCGCACTCGCGGGCAAGTCCCGCCTCGAGCTCGAGGCCGAGAAGCTCGGCACCCTCTCCAAGGCCCGCGACATCGCTGCCAAGGCCGAGGGCGAGGGCCGTCACCTCACCACCGAAGAGCGCGACCAGATCAAGGGCTTCGTCGCGGAGGCCAAGGAGTTCCATGACGCCATCCTCGGCATCGACGGTGACGCCAAGCTCCTCGACGACCTCAACATCCTCGGCCGCCCCGTGGGCGAGCTCGCCAAGGGTGGCGCCGCCACCGCCGGTGAGGGCATCAGCCTCGGCGAGAAGTTCGCCACCGCGCCGGAGTTCAAGTCCTGGCTCTCGTCGATGGCACCGTCCGGGCAGATCCCCGAGTCGGCCAAGGGCATCCACTCCCCCGCCGTCGCGTTCGGGATGAAGGACCTCGTGACCGGTGTCTCGCAGACGTCGGGCGGCGCGCTCGTGCAGACCCAGTGGCTCGGCCTCCTCGACGGGCTCGGCCAGTTCCAGCGGCCGTTGTCGATCGTGGACCTCATCACCCGCGGCACGACCGGCTCCGATCAGGTCGAGTACGCGCGGGTGACCGGGTTCACCAACAACGCCGCGCCGGTGCCCGAGGCCACCACCGCCGCGTTCCCCGGGCCCGACCCCGACGTCCCCAACGCCGCCGGTCGCAAGCCCGAGTCCGGGCTCGCGCTCGAGAAGATCACCGCGAACGTCAAGACGATCGCCCACTGGATCCCCGCGACCAAGCGGGCCCTGTCCGACGCCGCGCAGATCCGCACCCTGATCGACTCGTTCCTCCGGTACGGGCTCGAGGAGGCGCTCGAGGATCAGGTCCTCACCGGCAACGACACCGGCGAGAACTTCGAGGGCATCCTCGAGGTCGAGGGCACGCAGGCCCAGGCATGGGACTCCGACCTGCTCACCACCACCCGCAAGGCGCGGACCAAGGTGCGCACCGTCGGCCGGGCCCGGCCCACCGCCTACGTGTTCCACCCGAACGACAACGAGCGGATCGACCTGTTGCGGAACCTCAACGGCGACTTCTACTTCGGCGGGCCCACGTCGAACCCGTCGGCGCCGCTCTGGGGTCTGCCCCGCGTCGAGTGCGAGGCCATGCCCGAAGGCACCGGCATGGTCGCCGACTGGCGCATGGCGGTCCTGTGGGACCGCGAGCAGGCCGCGTTGCAGGTCAGCGACTCGCACGCCGATTTCTTCGTCCGCAACCTCGTCGCCATCCTGGCCGAGATGCGCGCGGCGTTCGGCGTGATCCGCCCCAAGGCGTTCGTCGAGATCGACCTCACCGCCGCCGGCTCCTGACGCTTCGCCCCCCGGCTTAGCAACGACCGGCCCGGGCCCATCGCCCGGGCCGGTTCGCGCCCGCCCGTAGGATCGTCGGCGTGCAACCCGAAGACACCATCGACCTCCTACCCTCAGAGATCGTCGCCGACGTCACGCCGGCGCACCCCGAGCACTCCGAGATCTACAAGGACATCTTCGGCATGCTCGCCCGCGGGGAGTTCCTCCGACGGCACATGATCAACGTCCCGCTCGAGCGCCACGGCGGGAAGGCCGACGGCTCCGCGTTCGACAACACCGCCGCGCTCATCTCGGCACGCGAGGAGGCCGAGGAGATCGGCGCCAACGGTGTCGCGCTCCCGCTCCCCGCGAACCCCGGTGACCACTTCTACCTCGAGGGCCGGCCCGACATGTTGGGCAAGGGCATCGTCGGGCAGGGCCGCGATATCTCCATCATCGAATGCGTCGACGCGGGCGCCGGGGTCGACTGCAACGCGTACGGCAACCCCCGCCAGTACGCCGGGTACTACGGGCACTTCGCCGTCTGGGGTGGGCCCGGGCCCGCGCTCGGCATCGCCACGCGCCCGCTCGTGTTCGGCCTCCTGGTCTCCGCGTACATCGAGGCCGTCACCGCCAACTTCGCGGACCCCGACGAGGGCATCTGTCTGCTCCTCGCCACGTTGCAGAACTCGCTGATCAACGACCCGTGGTGCGTCGACGGGAACGTCGTCTGCCGCTTCGACGCCGGCGCCGCCAACAACGTCATCCTCAAGGGCGAGCTCGCCGGCGCATACGACACCATCCTCGAGTTCCGCCGGGTCCTCGCGCAGCCGCTCGGCCAGTTCGCGTACACGCTCTACAACGTCGTGCAAGACACGATCCTCGAGGGCTCCTACGCGTCGAGTCAGCACATGGTCAAGAACTCCGCGGGTGCGCTCAACATCCTGCGGCACGTGCCCATCTCCATCAATGGCGACATCTTCGGTGGCGACCTCCCCGACGCGATGGGCACGGCGGTCCTCGCGGACAACGCCGACGGGACCGGTCAGTCCTCGCTCATCGTCGAGGACACCAAGTTCCACGGCGGCAACGCGTGCGACGTCGCGTTCAGCGCCAACCCCTTCGTCGGTGCCCGCATGGACGTGGGTGGCGGCTCGGTCGGCGCTGTCCCTCTCGCGTTCCAAGGCAACATCATCTTCGGCAAGGAGCCGTGGTACTTCGGGACGGTCGCACAGAAGCTCGACCAAGCTGGCATCACCAGCATCATCCCGCGGCACGAGCGCTCTGCGGTCGACTTCATCCGGCCCGAGCAAAACAACGACGTGATCGAAGCATGCCAGGTCATCGGCGAAGCCAACCTGCGCTTCTACCGGATCGCCGACGGTTCGACGATTGCCGGCGACGGCACCGCCGGCACTGACGTCCGATGGGGCCGCGACCCGGTCAACCCGTCGACGTTCGAGGTCGTCGGCCACGAGCGCGTCACCGGCAACCACCACGTCGCGGGGAACATCACCGCCGGCGGGTCCGTCACGTTCAACCAGTACCAAGTCCCCGTCGTCACCGGGCTCACCACCCTCGGCAACGTCATCGGCCGCCATAGCGTCCATGACCCGACGGGCGCGTTCATCGGCTACGTTCCGATCTTCGACGGCGTCTTCTAGCGATGCACCGCGCCGCCTACGACTACGTCGCCGCGCACGCCGGCCAGCCCGCCTCGGTCATCGAGATCGGGTCCCGGGACCTCAACGGGTCGGTCCGGCCGCTGTTCCCCGGCGCCACCTATGTCGGGCTCGACGTGGTCGACGGTCCCGGTGTCGATGTGGTCTTCGACCCCGCGGTCCCGCCGCCCGTGCGCGTGCGCTCCGAGGTTGTTGTGTGCTGCGAAGTCCTTGAGCACGTGGCCGACTGGCCCGACGTGCTCGCCATGGCAGCCCGCTACCTCCGTGCCGACGGGCGGCTCATCGTCACCGCCGCGGGCCCCGGACGCCGCCCCCACTCCGGCATCACCGGCCGCCGCACGCTCGAACCCGGCGAGCACTACGAGAACATCGACCCGCGGCTCCTCGCCGTCGAGCTCGAGCGCGCCGGGTTCATCGACATCGAGGTCGACGTCGCCGGCTGCGACGTCCGCGCCCACGCCCGGCGCCGGGTCCGAACCGTCGTCGGCATCCCGTTCATCGACGAGACCGACCGCACCGCCGAGGTCATCGAGGCCGTCCTCGCAGACCCCGCCGTCGACGTGCTCTTCCTGGCCGACAACGGATCCACCGACCCGCGGCTCCTCGAGTACCTCGACCGCGTCATCCTCTCGCCTCGTGTCGTGCTCAACCGCGGCCCCGCGCTCGAAGCCGGCGGCTCGCTCTACGCCCTCTGGAACGAGGTGGTCCGCACCGCCCAGGCCATCGAGCCCGGCGACCCCGTCAACGTCGCGCTGTTGAACAACGATGTCCGCTTCCTCCCCGGCACCATCGAAGCGCTCGCCGACGCGCTCCGGTCATCGCCTTCCGAGGTCGCCGCCGTCTACCCCGACTGGAACCGTCGCCTCACCGACGGCCATGACGTCGCCGGGCTCACCGTCACGAGCGGCGCATGGTCGAAGGGCGGCCTCTCCGGGTTCGCATTCCTCTTCGCCGGCGAGCTCATGGGTCCGGTCATCCCCTACTTCGACGAGCGCTACCGGCTCATCCACGGCGACGGCGACTTCGTCGAGGACCTCGAAGCCGCCGGGCTCACCGCGGCACGGGTAGACGGGCTTCCCCTCGAGCACGACAAGAGCACCACCCTCAACGCCCAGCGCGAATGGACCGGCCCGGTCAAGGCCGAAGACACCCTCCGCCGCAAGGCCAAGGTCGCCACGCGGTGACCAAGCCGGTCCCCCGGATTGACCTTTCCGCCCGCGAGGTCCACTTCCTCGACCACCTCGCACCGGTCTGGCGTGCCCTCCCCGCCGAGCTCCGAGGCTCGGTCTACGTCGCCGACCTCGAGGTCGCCGCCAGGGCCCGCTACCACGGCCTCGACCGCGTCGTCATCGGCTGGCCCTACCGCGGCACCCGCCTCGGTCCGATCCTCGCCGCCTCCTACGGCGACCTCCGCGTCTGCTCACGGACCCGGCGCCCCGTCATCCTCTTCGAGCACGGCGCCGGCCAGTCCTACAGCGACCGGCATCGCTCCTACGCCGGCGGCACCGGCCGCGACCACGTCGCCCTGTTCATCGTCCCCAACGCCCAGGCCGCCGACCGCAACGCCCGCTTCTACCCGAACACCCCCAACGCCATCGTCGGATGCCCCAAGGTCGACGAGCTCCTCGCGCTCGAGCCCCCCGCCGCCGAGCCCGTCGTCGCCGCGGTGTCGTTCCACTGGCGATGCGACGTGGTCCCCGAGACCGGCACCGCGCTCGACGACTTCGCGCCCGAGCTCGACCGGGCACGGCGCACCCTTGCGGCCGCCGGCGTCGAGCTCATCGGCCACGGCCACCCTCGGATCCTCGCCGAAGCCAGCGCGGCCTACCGTGCCGCGGGCATCGCAGTCGTCGACACGTTCGCCGAGGTCGCCGCCCGCGCCCATCTGTACGCCGTCGACAACTCCTCCACCCTGTTCGAGTTCGCCGCGCTCGACCGGCCCGTCGTCGTCCTCAACGCCCGCGCCTACCGCCGCAACGTGCAACACGGCCTCCGGTTCTGGACCGAAGCCGACGTCGGCCTCAACGCCGAGCCCGGCCAACTCGCCGACACGATCCTCGCCGCCCTCGAAGACCGGCCCGAAGTGGCACGGTCACGGCGAGCCGCGGTCGCCCGCACGTACCCTTGCACCGATGGGACCTCCGCCGACCGCGCCGCCTCGGCCATCGTGAGCATGCTCACCCGCACCTGCATCGTCTGCGGCGCCAACCACGCATCGTGCGGAGGACCCACCGATGTCGTCCCCGTCGACCAACGCATCAAGGAGAGAACCCGCATGGGCAACCTCAAGCGATACCCGAACCCCGACTACCCCGGCTCGTTCATCAAGCTCAGCGACGAGACCGCCCGGCGGCTCGGGCTCCTCGGCTCCGACGTCGCCGCCCCGGCACGGTCCGCTCCCACCGGTGACATCACCAACCCGGGTGGCGCCGGCCCCGTCACCTCGACCACGGCGGCACCAGCGCCAGAGCCCGCCCTCGCCGGGGTCATGCGCCCCTCCGGTGTCACCCACCGAGCCCGCAAGGAGGAGGCCATGGCTGACAAGGTCAAGCGCATCGGAGCGAACACGGCCAGCGCCAGCGACGACGATGACGACGACGAGGTCGGGGTCAAGGACAAGAAGCGCCAGCCTCCGAGCTCGCGCCGGCGCCGCGTCGTCAAGGACAACCCGCAGGCATGACCCTCCTCGCGAGCGCCACCGAGCTCGCCGACTTCCTCGAGCTCGACGCGCCCGTCGGCGACGAGGTCCGACGCGCTGAGCTCCTCCTCGCCGGCGTCTCGGGCATGGTGCTCGGCCACCTCCAACGACCAAGCCTCGAAGCCGTCGAGGCCGTCGGGCTCATCGACGGCTCCGGCACCCCGGTCATGTTGCTCCCCGCGGACCACATCATCGACGTCATCTCCATCGTCGAGGACCCCCGCGGCGCGGCCACCGACCTCGCCGTCGACACCGCTTTCGACTGGAACCGCGACGGCATCTTGCACCGCGTTGACGGTGGCGTCTGGCTCCGCCGGTCGCGGTGGTACGAGGTCACGATCTCCTACGGGCTCAGCGCCAACGAGATCGAAGCCGTCAAGCTCGTCGTCCTGCGCGTCGCCGCACGCGCCCTCGTCAACCCCGAAGGCCTCTCACAAGAGAGCATGGGCGGCTACTCGGCCGGCTTCGCGTTCGACGAGTCCCGGCTCCCCACCCTTGCCGCGCCCGACCGGCGCGAGCTCGACCTCTACCGCGTGTCGATGGCCGCGCCCGGCATCTTCGAGGCCGTCGGCTCGTGACGTTCCGTCGGATGCTCGACCGCACGATCACCGTGCAACGACGCGTCGTCACCGGCACCGACGCGCGCGGCAACGACATCATCGGCAACGGCCCCGCTACCGCCGGCGTCCACGCCGCGCGCGAGCTCCTCGAGGCCAGCGAAGACCTCGACGGGCAGGACGCGCAGACCCGCGTCTATCGGTACTTCCTCGAGCCCACTGTTGCCGGCGTCGCCCTGGCCATCACCGGCTATGACCGGATCGTCGACACCGACGGCACCTTCGAGATCCGCGCTCTACCCGACACGCTGCTTCGACGGCGCCGCCCCCGCGTGCACCACCTCGAGGCCGTCGCCTACGAGCACAAGGGCTAGGGCGTGGCCACCGCACGGTTCGAGCTCAACCGAGGCTTCGAGGCCGAACTCCTCCGTGACGTCCACGTTGCTCACCTCCTCGACGCCCTCGCCGAGGAAGGCGCCGAGGTCTACCGCGACGGTGTCCCCGTCGCCGAAGGTGACCTACGCGACTCCGTCTTCGGGGACGTCGCCCTCACCGAGCGCGGATGGATCGGACGCATCGGCGCAGAGGATTGGAAGGCCGGGATCATCGAGTTCGGCACATCGCTCCGCGCTCCCGACGGCTCGCTCCGCCGGGCCATCGAGTCGCTCGGGCTCACCATCGTCTACGACCGAGGAGGAGACACGTGAGCCCCGCCATCGCCGAGGACCTCGACGCCGAAGCCATCGCCGTCACCTACCTCAAGGCCGAGGCCTCCATGGCCGCGCTCGTCGACGACGCGCAGATCGGTTCCCGGCTCCACCGCTCATGGGCGCCCGGCATCTCCGCCCTCCGTATCCGGCGCATCGGCGGCACCCCCACCGAGCAGGCCGCGAAGCACCTCCGCCGCTACCGCCTACAGATCGACGCCTTCGCCGGCACCGAGGCCACCGCGTTCGCCGTCGGCGCCCGGGCCAAGGCCCTCCTCGAGGGCATGGCCGGCGAGGTCACCGGTGGCGTCATCACCGCCGTCGACGAGGACCTCCCCCTCGCCAACGTCGGCGACCCCGACTCCGACTCCGAGCGCTACATCTTCGGCGTGGTCCTCTACGCACACCGCTCCGCGGCGTAGCCTCGCGCTCAGCACCCCACCGGGGACACCCACGAGGAGACCGCCAACATGGCCAAGGACCCGTCCGAGATCGTCATTGGGGCCAACGGCTCCATCTACACCGCGCCGCTCGGGAGCCCCATCCCCGCGAACATCACCGCGCCGCTCGGCGGCGCGTGGGTCGAGCTCGGCTACGCCAGCGAGGACGGCGTCACATGGGTCGACGGTAAGAGCCTCCAAAGCATCCGCGCGTGGCAGTCGTTCTACGACCTCCGCCGGATCGTCACGAGCAAGGAAGGGTCCCTCGCGTTCTCGCTCATGCAGTGGAACGGCAACACCGTGCGCCTCGCGTTCGGTGGCGGCGAGGTCACCGAGCCCGCGCCCAACGCGTACCGGTACACGCCGCCGGACCCGCAGGACATCGACGAGCGGATGCTCGCCGTCGAGTGGGAAGACGGCGACCATGACTTCCGGCTCGTGTTCCCCAAGGGCATGGTCTCCGACAACGTCGAGGTCAACATCGTGCGGACCGCCGCCGGTCTGTTGCCCATCACGTTCGCCCTCCTCGGCTCGGCCGAGCTCGAGCCGTTCATCCTCGACACCAACCACCCGGCCTTCGAGGACACCCAGGGTTCGTGACCGGCATCACCACCAACGAGGAGCCGGCATCGCCGGCGACCGACGGCCCCAAGCGCATCGACCTCGACGCCGCACGCAAGGCCCGCCGCGAGAAGCAGGGGCCCGCGCCGTGCATCGTGTTCCTCGGCGTCGAGCGGCCCCTCCCGCGCAGCCTCCCCGCCGAGGTCCTCGACCTCGCCGGCCTCGTCTCCCAAGGCCAGTGGACCGGCGCGGTCCCGGCCATCAAACTCCTCCTCGGCGGCGAGGTCTATGAGCAGGTCATCGCCGACGCCAAGAAGGCCGGCGACCCGCTCGAGCTCGAGGACATCGTCTTCCTCCTCGAGCAGTCCCTCGAGGTCTACGAGGTCACGCTCCCGGAATCGCGAGCCTCGGCGAAGTAGTCCTCGGCCACTGGGACATCGTCGAGGCCGACTTCACCCGGTACTACCAGGCCGACCTCGTCGCCGCCCTCTGGGGTGAACCCTCCGAGCGCCGCACGTTCCGGTGGGTCGCCACCCACGTAGCGAACCTCCCGGCCGAGTCCGGGCTCGCGCGCCACCTCGGCGCGCTCAAGCCCGGCCAGTGGCACAACGCCGAGGAGCTCCTCGCCGGCGTCGTCAACGAGATCCGCCGCACCAACTACCTGTTCGTCAAGGCCAACTCCAAGAGGGGCACCCACGTGCCCGAGCCCACGATGGTCCGGCGTCCGACACCCGACGACGGGCAGAATCGGAAGCGACCGCTCACCGCCGACGAGCTCGCCAAGGCTCTCGGGAGAGGACCCGGCACCGTGCGCTACACCCCGAAGGTCGAGAACTAGTGGCCGGTCAACTCACCGCCGGGCGCGCGTTCGTCGACCTCGTCCCCCGCCTCAAGGACGGCTTCGCCAACGACGTCGAGCGCCAGGTCGAAGGAGAGCAAGGCCGCATCGGCGGCGCCATGGGCAAGGTCGGCGCGGTAGCAGGCCGCGCCCTCATCGCCGGCGCCGGCGCCGCGGTCGCCGTCGGCATCAAATCCGTCATCGACTTCGCCGGGTTCGAGCGCCAGATGAACGAGGTGTTTACCCTCCTCCCCGGCATCTCCGGCCCGGCGATGGACAAGATGACCGATCAGGTGAAGGGCTTTGCCACCGAGTTCGGTGTCCTCCCCGACAAGCTCGTCCCCGCCCTGTACCAATCGCTCTCCGCCGGCGTGCCACCGGGCAACGTCTTCGAGTTCCTCGAGACCTCCCAGAAGGCCGCCAAGGGTGGCGTCACCGACCTCACCACCGCCGTCGACGGCATTTCGTCGGTCGTCAACGCGTACGGCGCCGAGCTCGTCGACGCGACCAAGGCGTCCGACCTGATGTTCACCACGGTCCGGCTCGGCAAGACCAACTTCCAAGAGCTCTCCGCGTCGCTGTTCAACGTCACCCCCACCGCCGCCGGGCTCGGCGTCGCGTTCGAGGACGTCACCGCCGCCCTCGCCGCGATGACCCTGCAAGGTGTCCCCACCTCCGTCGCCACCACCCAACTCCGGCAGTTGTTCGTCGAGCTCTCCAAGGAGGGCTCCGCGACCGCCGGTGTCTTCGAGGACATCGCGGGCAAGTCGTTCAAGGAGTTCATTGCCGCGGGCGGCAACACCGCTCAGGCCCTCGAGCTCCTCAAGAAGCACGCCGACGAAACCGGTGTCGGCGTCAACGACCTCTTCGGCTCGGTCGAGGCCGGCTCCGCCGCGCTGACCCTCGCCGGCAGCGAGACGTTCACCGACAACCTTGTCGCCATGGGTGACGCCGCCGGCGCCACCGACAAGGCGTTCCAGACCATGAACAAGGGCATCGGCCCGGTGTTCGACAAGATCAAGGCCCGGCTCGCGGTGCTCGCCATCGAGATCGGCGAGCGCATCGCACCCGTCCTCGAGCGAGCGTTCGTCGCCGCCGAGGACATCTTCTCCGACGTCGCCCGCGTCATCGGCACCGTCGTCGACGCGTTCAAGATCCTCTCCGGTGACGACGGCGCCCAAGGGTTCGGCGAGGTCATGGACAACCTCCTCGGCAACTCTGGCAAGTACGTCGACCTGTTCCGCCGGATCGGCGAGGTCATCATCACCGTCGGCACGTTCATCCGCGACAACCTCAAGCCCATCCTCATCGGGCTCGGCGTCACGCTCGCGCTGCTCATCTCGCCCATCGGCTCGCTCGTCGCCGCGCTCATCTACGCCTACACCCAGAGCGAGACCTTCCGCGACATCGTCGACGCCGTCATCGCGTTCATCGTCAACGAGGTCGCGCCGCGGGTCGGCAAGTTCGTCGACTACATCGTCGAGCAGTTCGGCAACCTCGTCGAGTGGGTCCGCACCCACTGGGACCAGATCTCCGAGGCCATCGACCACGTCATCACCGTCGTCAGCGGCATCATCGAGTTCGCCATCGCCGCCATCTCGCTCGCGTGGGAATACTTCGGCGACACGATCCTCGCCACCGCCCAGGCCGCATGGGACGCCATCCGGGCACACATCGAGTTCGCCATCGACCTCATCCGCGGGGTCATCGAGTTCGTCCTCGCCATCATCAATGGCGACTGGGGCAAGGCGTGGGACGCGATCAAGGACATCCTCGCCAGCGCCTGGGAGTTCATCACCACCCTTGTCAGCGGAGCGCTCGACGTCGTCACGACGCTCATCGGCGACGGCCTCGGCGCGGCCAAGGACCTCGTCTTCGCCATCCTCGAGGAGATCGTCGGATTCTTCCGCGACCTCCCCGGCATGCTCATCGACGCCGCCGGCGACCTGTGGGGATGGGTCGTCGACGGCCTCTCGGGGATCCTCAACGCCGTGGTCAACCTCTTCGAGGACGCGGTCAACCTCGTGATCGACGCCATGAACGTCGCGATCCGTGCCTACGACGCGCTCCCGTTCGTGAGCGCCGACACCATCGACGACGTCGACTTCGAGGTCGGCCGGGTCACCGCGCCGCCCACGGCCGCCGAGCTCGCACGCAACCGCAGCGCACCCGGCGGCCGCATCAGTCCCGAAGGCCGCGGCCTCGCGGAGGGCGGCAAGGTCATCGAGTCCGGCCTCTCATGGGTCGGCGAGCAGGAGCCCGAACTCCTCGACCTCCGGGCCGGTGCCCGCGTCATCCCCCTCAACGCCCTCGGTGACCTCGTCGCCGAAGGCGCCGGGCATCGTGGCCCAGTCGTCGCCATCGACGAGGCACACTTCGACGACGAGGTCGACATCGACCTCCTGTTCTCACGTGCAGCGTTCGCGTCCATGGCCGGGAGGTTCGACTCGTGACCTACATCGGGTCAGCCCGCCTCGAAGCCGAAGGCCTCGACGACTTCGAGCTCACCATCGAGCACGGCATCGCCATCGACGCCCTCGACATCGGCTACCCGTCGATCCGCACCGTCGCCGAGGACCACCCCGACCGGCATGGCCAGGACGACCAGACCGCCCTGTTCGGTGGCCGCGCCGTCGTGCTCTCCGGTGCGATCGTCCCCACCGCCACGGCCAGCCGGCAGGAGGTCCTCGACCGGCTCGGCGCCTTCCTCGTCCCGTGGCGCCGGCCGCACCTCGTGTACGAGCTCGAGCCCGGATCAGGTCTGCGCCGCATCCGTCTCGCCCCCGACCAGCACTCGCGGCCCATCACCCAACCCAACCTCGCGCAAGTCACCATGGGGTGGCGCGCCCCCGACGGGATCCAAGAGGCCTACGACCTCCTCAGCGTCGAAGGCGAACCGGGCGAGGGCTACTCCGAGACCTACGAGGAGATCTACGAGGGCATCCCCGCGCTCGAGTTCGACCTGCCTGGCAACGTCCCGGTGTACCCGATCCTGCGGGCCTACGGCCCCGCCAACGGCGTCGAGGTGGTCAACGCCACCACCGGTGCGCGCATCAAGTTCACCGACACGATCCTCGCGACCGACGCCGACTACGTCGAGATCGACCACGTCAACCGCATCGCCCGCATCAATGGCGCGGGCTTGGCCATCGACACCATCGTCCTACCCATGTCGTCGTGGTGGACCCTCGAGCCCGGCGTCAACTCGTTGCGCTACCGGCCGGTCGGCTCCGGGCTCGCCGCTCATCTCGTCGCCAGCGCCCGGCCCGGTTGGATCTAGCGACCTAGGAGCACGTCCATGCCTTTCCCCGGTTACCCGGCCGCCACCGACGCCACCAACGCGCTCCTCCAAGAGAACGAGCACCCGGACCGGCACAACGCGCTCGCCGTCGCGGTCAACTACTTGCAGGACGCGCTCGACGCGCTCCCGCCGCCGGAGCCTCCGTGGACGTTCGCCATCACCAAGGGCGACCGCACCGGCAACTTCACGACGGCGAGCATCGCGAGCCCACCGACCACCCCCCTCACCGGAGCGAGTGTTGCCATCGCGGCCGTGGTCGGCGACGTGCTCGAATGCGAGTTCTTCGGGTCCATGGTCTCATCCATCACCAGTGGCGGCGCACGGGGCCGGTTCGCCGCCGCCGGCGTGGGCATCGGCGAGTCCGAAGGGGACCTCCGAAGCGGCGGCCTCGGCACCGCCGCCACGGTCCTGTTCGGGAAGTTCCACCACTCCGTGCAGCCCGGCGACCTCGACGCCGGAGAGGTGACCATCACGTTCCTCATGGCCGCGGTCGCGGCGAGCACGCTCACCGTCCACAACAACGCAACGCGGACGTGGACTCTGTCGGTCAAGAACCTCGGGCCGCCCGATGGTCCGTAGTTTCGGTGAGGGCACGTTCGGCTCCGGTCGGTTCGGTGGCCAGGATCTCGTCCCGTCGGCGCCAAGGCGAACCCGGTGGTCGTTCGCGGTAGGCGCATGGACCGACGGCCCGCGTGACCTCGTCGAGCTCCGCGACGCGCGGCTCACCGTCAACCGCACGTCGAGCGCCACTCTCGAAGGATCCATCGACGGGCGCGCGCCCATCGCTGGCCGGTTCGTTGACCTCGTCAGCGACGCCCACGCCTGGCGCGACGACGTCAAGGTCTTCCGGGGACGGCTCGGTCCCAACGGCGACGACATCGACGGCGCCCGCCACGCGCTCGCGCTCTCGTTCGGTGACTACCGCGCTGTGCTCCAAGGGCGGATCCTCTACGACAACGACCTTCTCACCGCCGGGCCCATCACCGGTGACGTCGGCGACGTCGTCGCCGCGCTCGTCGAGCTCACGCAGAGCCGGCCCTACGGCGACCTCGGCATCACCCTCGGCGCCGGGTTCCCCGCCGGCCGCAAGGTCCGCGACCTCGAGCTCTCACCCGGCACCACCATTGCCGCCGCGATCGACACCATCGCGAACACCGCCTACCCCGTCACCGGGTTCGAGTGGGAGATCACCGGCGACCTCGTCTTGAACCTCTACCACCGAGGCCGGCGCACGCCGGTCACCACCGTCCTCAAGTACGGCGACAACGTCACCAAGGTCAAGCGCACCGTCGAGGCCGGCACCTACGCCAACGTCATCCGCGGCAACGGCTCGTCGGACTCCGGCATCGCCCGCACCGTCTCCGTCGACGACCTCGCCACCCGGCCCGAAGGTCGATGGGAAGCACAGGTCGGCTTCTCCAACGTCAACGGCTACTCCACCCTCGCCGCCGCGGTGTCCGGCGAACATGACCGGCGCGGCGTCATCCGCCCCGCCTACACGCTCACGCTCCGGCCCGGTTGGTGGCAGGGCCCCGGCCACCTGTGGGTAGGGCACACCACCCGGGTTCACATCCGCTCGGGCCGCGTCGACGTCGACGAGGACCTCATCGTCGAGCGCATGACCATCACCCCCACGGCCAACGGCATCGAGCTCGTCACCGTCGACGTCGACGCCCCGAGCTCGGGTCTGCTCCGGCGCGTCGTCGGGCTTGACCAGCGCGTCTCGTACCTCGAGCGCAACTAGATCCGGCGGCCCCGCTGCTCCACGCCGTAGCGTGGTGGCCATGGCACCCGACGACCAGGACGACCACGACGACTACGTCGCCACCGAGGACGAGGACGAGCTCACCGAGGACCTGATCGGCGAGGCTCTCCCCGACGCCGACGCCGCCACCGACGAGCTCCTCAAGGGCACCCTCGACCTCGCCGTCGAGCTCGCCGCACAGGAGGGCAAGTAGCGATGGCGTGGCGTCTCGCCGGTTCGCTGACCCGGCTGCGCGCCGAGGTCAACGCCAAGGCACCGGGCCGGTCCCGGGCCAGCGACGGCACGATCGGTGACCCGGCCCACGCCTCGCGGTGCTCGCGGCACAACAAGAACGACGCCGGCGTCGTCTGCGCGCTCGACCTCACCCACGATCCCGCGGGCGGCTACGACGCCCACGCTCACGCCGACATCCGGGTCGGTCTCGCCCGCATGGGACACGGCCACCCCGACTACGACTACGAGATCTCCGACGGCCGCGTCGCCAGCCGCGCGACGGGCTGGCTCTGGCGCGAGTACAAGGGCTCGAACAAGCACCGAGGCCACACACACACCGGGGTCGGGCGCGGCTCGGACTGCGAACCCGGCCCGACCTACGACTCCGCCGCCTCATGGGGGATCGCTGACGTTCCCTCGACACCCGCACCCACCCCGACCCCGTCGCCCGCGCCGGGCCCCGACAACTTCAAGGAGCGAGTCATGGCCCTCCCGGTCCTCCGCAAGGGCGCCACCGGCCAGTACGTCCGCAACATGCAGGGCCTCCTCGTCGCCAACGGCGAGCCGGTCAAGGTCGACGGCGACTTCGGCGCGGCCACCGACCGCGGGCTCCGGGCATGGCAGGGCCGGGCCAAGCTCAAGCCCGACGGGGAGTGCGGCCCGAAGACGTGGTCAGCGCTCGTCGGCATCTGACCCGGGGTGACCACCCTCGCTGTAGTCCTCGGGTTCATCGGCGTCGCCCTCGGCGCGCTCGTCACGTGGCTCGTCGCGCGGCGAACCAAGTCCGGGCGCATCGTCACGTCCGAAGCCGAGACCCTTTGGGAAGAGGCACGGGAGATGCGCAAGGAGCTCCGCGCCACTGCGGATGCGAGCCACCGAGAGCACGAGCAATGCAAGGCCGATCTCGCTACCCAACGCCGCGCGACTGCTGACCTCGACGCCGAAGTCACCAGGCTCAGCGCCCGAGTCAGAGAGCTAGAGGCCGCAGGATGAACGACGAACCGACCCAAGCCCAAGAGGACGACGTCGACCGCCGCCACGCGAACATGATGCACGGCCGCCCCGTCGACGCTGATGCCCGCGAGGACGAGCTCGAGGCCAAGCACAAGGAGCTCGTGCAAGGAGCATCCACGCTGCCCCGGTGGGCGGTCGTCACGATCGTCGGGTTCCTTGTCACCGTCGTCGCCGTGTTCACCATCGGGCTCCTCGCCCTGTTCGAGGGTCTCGACCGGCTCGAGGACGTCGCCGTCGCCACCAGGACTGTCGCCACGGACACCAACGACGTCGTCGCCGGCGACCTCACCGCCCGAGATGAGACCATCGACGCGCAGCAGATCGTGATCGACCAGGCCGTCGTTTACGTCACCGTCATGGGCATCATGCTCGAGCAGGCCGGCGTGAACCCGCCCCTCGTGCAGTTGAACCCGGCCCTGCCGGTGCCCACCCCCGAAGAGGTCATCGCCAGCGCAACACCCGGCGGCACCGGATGACACCCACGCCGACGCGGCCATCTCTCGGTGCTCGGCTCCTCGCGGCCCTCGCCCGGGAGCCCGTCATGCTCGGCGGCGCCGTGGTCTCCACCGTCGCCATCGCCGACCCCTCCCCCCTGGTCATGGCCGCGGTCACCGGATGGGTCGCATGGGTCGTCCGGCTCGCGTCCCGGTCCCGGGTCTCCGCCGACGAGGACGTCGAGGTCGCCCGCTACGTAGGGGCGCTCGAGGGCACGCCGCCAGCGCCCGCCGCGTGGGATCCTCCTGCCCGCCAGGACCCACCGGCCACGCCCTAGGGCCCCGGAGGCCTCGAGGCCCTTAGGCGGGCTTCTGGCCGGGTCTCGTGGCGATCCGAGAATCCCGGTTTTCAGCAGACGTCGAAGCGGCTGCCGCCCATCCCCTTGGCCACCTCCGCCACGGCACCGGCGGCCAGCGCCGCCCGGGCGGCCGACACCCCGGTCATCCCGTCGCCGTGCTCGCGGTCGAGCTCGTCACGGACCCGGGCCCGGACCTCGACCACGTCGACCCCCTCGAGGATGGCCAGCGCCTCAGCGAGGCCCTCGGCCTTGGCGTTGCGCGTTGGCGCGTGGCCGTGGCCGGTCTGGCGGGTGGATCGCCGGTAGGCGTTCTCCGCGGCGCGGTGCGCGGCGCGGACGGCGTCGATGCGGTCGCGCGGCGTCACAGTAGGAACCGCCCGGCGAGGACACCGACGACGAGCAGGATGAGGAGCACGACGACGGTGCTCACCGGGGCGCTTCTCTGTCAGAAAGTGCCTCTTGCAGGCCGCGGACAATGACCAGCAGAGCCAGGTCGTCGTCATCGGGTAGGTCGGTCCCAATGCAGTCGCCTGAGAAGTTGGCCTCCCAGCACAGGGTCTCGCACCAGCACCCAGGCTCGCCGCAGATGGAGTCGCCGTACTCGGCGTCGTGCCGTAGGTCATCGTCATCGGTCGCCATCGGGCGCAGGCAGCGAGCACAGAGGCGGTCCTTCTCCGACCAATCAGGCGTCACTCGGTACGCCACATCTTCGCCAACGGTCGGCGGTTCGGTCTGGTCGGCCACGGGCTGTAGTGAAACACCCCCTTGACACTGACGTCAAGGGCCGGTTACGTTGCCCAGCGCACGACGCCCCGGCCTTCCACCAGGAGCCGAACCCATGACCCCGACGCCCGAGAGGCGCGGCGCTGTCCGTCTCGAGACGGCCCTCAGCATCGCCGACCCCGAGCGGCGACTCGCCGCACTGGACACGATCCAACGCAACACCGACGACGTCGCCGCCCGCATCCGCGCGGCGCGCGCCGAAGCCGTGCGCGAGCTCGCCGATGACGGCTGGACCTGGGAAGACATCGGCGCCCTGCTCGGCGTCACCCGCCAGCGCGCCCAACAGATCGCAGCCAACAACCACCGATAGGAGGCCCACCCGTGGCCGAGGACACCACCAGCACCGACGACGTCGAGGTCACCCGGGCCCCCACCCTGCCCGGCCTCGAGCTCCCCGAGTACCACGGCCGCAAGCCCGGGTCCCGGGTCAACACCGTCGGCGGGCACAAGGCCGACAACATCGCCCGGCTCCACGAGATCGGCGAGCGCGTCGTGCTCGTCGTCGAGGTCCGCTGCGACGAGGCCGGGCACCGCCAGACCGCGGATGGGCTCGCCTACAAGGAGACCTTCTCGGTGTCGGACTCGTTCGAGGTCGAAGGCGCCGCCGGCGTGCGCCTGTTGTCCACGGTGCGCCAGGCCTACCGGGAGGCCGACGACGAGCGCCTCGGCCGCCAGCCCCTCCCCCTCGAGGACGAGGGCACCACGCGTGCGACCACCGGGGACGGCACCGTGCTCACCCCGGCCGAGCTCGCTGAGCTCCGTGGTGACCCCGCCGCGGCGCTCACCGACGAGCGCCTCACGCCCGTCGTGGTCGTCTACTCCGACGGGGCGCGCGAGCTCTGGCCCGACGACTTCGACCCCGACGAGACCAAGCCCGCCGCGGGCCAGGTCTTCGAGGTCGACGGTGACGACGGTGGCGTCGCGACGGTGTACGTGCGCGAGGTCCTCAACGCCGAGACCGGCGAGGTCATCGAGCAGTGGACCGACGACCAGCAGGCCGCCCGGCTCCTCGAGATGGAGCACGCCGCCGAGGCCGACGAGGCCGCCGCCTCGGTGGACGTCGACGTCGAGCCGACCATCGCGTACTACCGGTGCGAGATGGCCGACGGCTCCGTCATCGAGGTCGACGCCGCCAAGGCCCCGGCGTCACCGTCGTCGTCGCTCGGGCCCGCCGTCGATGCCGCCGTGCGGATCTACGCCGTGACCGACGACGGCTCCGAGATGCTCTACAAGGGCCGCGACGACGATCTCCCCGGCGCCCCGCTCGGTGGGACGGACCTGCCGCCACTGCCCGGTGAGGACCTCCCCGCCAACACCGGGCTCGCCGGCGCACCGCTAGGCGAAGCCCCCGCACCGGCGTCCGATGAGGGCCCCGACCTCGAGCCGACGCCCGACGACTACACGCTCGTCGACACCGACCTCGACATCGTCCGGCTCAACGTCGCCGGCATCACCGACCTCGCGCACGCTCGTCGGGTCCTCGAGGCCGAGAAGCGCGGCCGCGGCCGCGGGCTCAAGACCCGCAAGGGCGCCACCGACGTCATCCTCGCCCGCATCGCCGAGCTCGAGAAGGAGCCGACGACGTGATCTTCGAGGCCCTCGGCCATCCGCATCCGGCGTGGAAGCCCGCCGACGCCGCACGTCCGTGGACACCGTTCAGCGCGACGTACTCGCAGACGCTCAACCTCCTCGCCCGTGAGGTCGACAACCTCCGGGCACGCGAGGTCCGCATCCAAGTCGTCACCGCCGGCGGCAACACCCGCGGTGGCAACCTCCGCTCAGACGCCCGCGTCGACCACCCCGGCGTCATCGTCACCCTCGACACCAAGGAGCGCGGCACCCTCGTCTATGAGACCGACGAGTTCCGTGGTGGTGGCGGCATGCCCGGCTGGCATGCCAACCTTCGGGCCATCGCGCTCGGTCTCGAGGCCCTCCGCAAGGTCGAGCGGTACGGCATCGCCCGCGCTGGCCAGCAGTACGCCGGGTACCGCGAACTGCCGTCGGGCATCGAGCTCGGCGCCGCGACCATGACGGCCGAGGAGGCCGCGCAGACGCTCGGTGTCGCAGACCCTCGGCCCTACCTAGAGGATGAGTGGATGGACCTCCTCACCGAGCCGGGCGCGGTCAACGGCGCCTTCCGCGAGGCTGCCAAGGTCCACCACCCCGACGCTGGCGGCGACCCCGACTACTTCCGGCGCATCGTCGCCGCCCGCGATCTCCTCCTCTCGCAGATGGAGGTTCGAGCATGAGCCCCCGCAAGCCAGCGCCGCCCACGCGGATCCAACGCCACGGCAACGGCCACTCCTACTACCTCGACGGTGAGAAGGTCCCCGGCGTCACCACCATCTTGGGCAACGGCATCCCCAAGCCGGGCCTGATCGGCTGGGCCGGCAACGTCGTCGCCGACGCCGTCGTCAATGGCCTCACCGTCGCCCGCAACGACCGCGGCGAGGCCCGCATCGTCGCCGACGAGCTCGTCCGCGACCTGCTCGCATGGAACGAGACCCGCGGGAGCCACGCCGTCAAGGTCGGCAACGAGCCCCTCCCCCGCCTCGCGCTCGCCAAGATCCTCGGCGCGCTCCGCTACCGGGACTCCGGCGAAGCCGCCGCCAAGGGCACCGACGTGCACGGCCTCGCGGTGCGCCTCGCCGCCGGCGAAGAGATCACCGTGCCCGAGCACCTCGCTGGCCACGTCGAGGCCTACCTCCGGTTCCTCGAGGAGTGGGACCCCACCGAGGCCCTGCTCGAGCGCGTCATCGTCAACCGCCGGTGGCGGTACATGGGCAAGTTCGACCTGCTCGCCGCGTTCCCCGGCCTCTGGCCCGACGGCACCCCGTGGGCGGGCAGACCGGTCGGCCGGGCCCTGCTCGACATCAAGACGTCACGGTCGGGGATCTTCGCGGAGACCGCGTTGCAGTTGGCCGGCTACCGGTACGGCGAGACCATGCTCGACGGCGTCGACGACACTGGCGCCGTCGTCGAGGTGCCGATGCCGGTGGTGGATTGGTGCGGCGCGATCCACGTCCGCGCGGATGGCTACGACGTGTACCGGCTCGAGGCCGGCGAGCGCGAGCACCGCGTCTTCCTCTACGCCAAGCACGTCGGCGAGTGGCTCGACTGGAAAGAGGGCGCCGCGTCGACCGTGAAGAGCGACGCCCTGCCCCCGCCGGTGGTCGGCTCGTGAACGACGACGACCGGTTCGTCTTCGGCGTCATCTTCGTCGTGCTCGCTGCCATCGCGATCATCTCCTCGGTCCGCATCAACCAGCTCGATTCGCGCCTCGACCGGCTCGAGGAGCCCACGCCCGTCACGATCGAAGACCACCCCGCCACCCCGTACCAACCGTAGGAGCCATCCCCATGACCGACACCACTGGCGCAGCGCTCGAACGCTACGCCGGCCCCAACGCCACCATCGCCCTGGCCAACGACGCGTGGAAGCTCGCGCAGACGTTGCAGCAAACCGACTTTGTCCCGAAGGCCCTCCGGGGCAAGCCCGAGGCGATCCTCGCCGCGATCCTGACCGGCGCCGAGGTCGGCATCTCCCCCATGCAGGCCCTCGCGAAGATCCACGTCATCGAAGGCCGACCCGCGATGTCCGCGGAGCTCATGCGCGCCGTGGTGCTGCGCGACGGCCATGACCTGTGGATCGAAGAGCAGTCCTCCACCCGGGTCATCATCGGCGGCAAGCGCAAGGGCTCCGACCGCGAGACCCGCGTCACGTGGACCATGGACGACGCCAAGCGCGCCAACCTCGCGGGCAAAGACGTCTGGCGCAAGTACCCGACGGCGATGCTGACGGCCCGCGCCACCGGGCAACTCTGCCGGGCGATCTTCGCCGACGTGCTCTCGGGGATCTCCTACACCGTCGAGGAGCTCGAGGACGGCGACCTCATCGAGGTCGAGGAGGTCCCCGTCGACGCGCCGGCACCGCCGCCCGGGCGCACCGCACGTGCGCGACGACCGGCGACACGCGGGTCCGGTGCGCCAGCACAGACCGAGCCGGACCCCGCCCCGCCGGTTGAGCGCGAGGCCCCGCCGCTCCCCGGTGAGGGTGACGACGAGCCCGTCGACGCCGAGCTCGTCGGCCCTGACGGCGAGGTGATCGACGACGGCCCGCTCGAGCGCGACCCCGACCCGCCGCCGGCGCACGAGGGTGCGCGCACCTACAGCCCGGGCCAGATCATCGCCATTCGCATCGCCGAGCTCGGCCTCGACCGCGACGCCAAGATCGCCCTGTGCTCAGCGATCGTCGGGCGCGACATCGACACCACCAAGGACCTCGCCCCCGACGAGGTCACCACCATCCTCGAGACCATCTCCGCTGACGGGTTCGACCCCGCCGACTACAACATCGAGACCGAGACCGCCGCCGCGGCTCCCGCCGAGGATCGCCCTCCTCAGCCGCCCCGGCGCCGGAGGGTGGCCGCGCCGGGACCGTCTGGCCCGGTGCGGCCACCTGCCACCTCATGGACCGGCGACGACTGGCGCACGTTCCTCAGCGAGCGTGGCGTCAAGGTCACCGAGGTCCTGCGCGAGGCGGCCCGGGTCGCGGGTGACTACGACGACGTGGTCGCGCCCACCACCCTTGACGAGATCACCGGGTCGGGCATCGAGGCCGTGCTCGTCGGGTACGTCGAGGACCTCTCCCTCGAAAGGGCCAAGCAGTGACCGGCCGCGACCGCACCGAGTTCACCCCCTCCGAGCAGCAGTTCATGCGCGGCTGCGCGATGGCGCTCGCGGTCACGCTCATGGGCATCGCCGTCGTCTTCGTGGTCGTCGCCGCGGCGCTCGGCATCCAAGGCCTGTGGGGTCTCCGGTGAGCGGCCGCACCGTCGAGCTCGCGCTCGAGGATGCCGAGCGCATCGACGAGCTCTTCTCGGTGTGCGTCCTCGACGACGCCACCAAGGTCGCCGCTCGCCACCTCTCCGAGGTCGTCGCCCAGGCCAAGCGGCATGCGGTGATGGACCGGTTGCGCACCGGCGAGGCCGTGCCCGTCGACGAGGTCCTCGGCATGTCCGACGAGGACCTCGAGCACGTCGTCACCGGCGAGGCTCACCGGCCACGGCCGCAGTGGGCCAACGTCGCCAAGGCCACCCGGATCATCGGCGCCACCGTCGCCGCGGATCCCGGGTACCAGTCCCGCGCCGATGACCTCGGCGCGTACGTGCGCGACACGTGGGACGCCCTCGGACTGTCGCTCTACGACGACGAGACCCTCTACGTCGCGTTGACCACCGCGGGGCTGATGGTGGAGATGGCGAACAACGGGCACACCCGCGAGCCCGAGCTCGTCACCCCCGCGATCGTCGAGGGCGTCGCGCAGATCGCGCAGTCGTTCACCGCCGCGGTCATGCCCTACCTTCCGCGCGAGGCCCGGCCATGATCCCTGTGGAAGCCACCGACGAGCAGGTCGCCTATTGGACCCAGCGAGCGGGCGCCGAGCCTGTGCGCCGCGTCATCGGCGGGCCCGCGGAAGCGCCCGACGTCATCCCCTGCCCCACCCTCGTCGGCCTCGACACCACCCAAGGGGTCGTCGTCTGCCGGGTCGCCTACCAGTTGGACGAGATCGAACTCGCCGCGCTCGCTCAGGGCGGCACGCTCTGGCTCTCCACATGGGGTGGCCTGCCCATCCACCTCGTCGAGGTTGTGCCGCGGTGACCGGGCAGGCGTTGCTGGCGGAGGCTGGCCGTGCGCTCCACGTCGCCCGGAACCTGCGCTACTCCAAGCCCGAGACGTTCGACGACGTCACCAGCGAGGACCTAGACGTCGCGGCGCGGCACCTGCGCGCCATCTCCTACTCGTGCCAAGAGGGCGCCCGGCTGTTCGACCGCATCCGCGCCGGCCGCCAGTGAAGACCACCCGCTGCCGGTCCTGCGGCGCGCTCATCGTGTTCGCCCGCACCACCAAGGGCACCCTCATGCCCCTCGACGCCGAGCCCACCGCCGACGGCAACGTCACCCTCGAGCACACCGGCCCCGGCCTACCGCTGGCCCAGGTCCACGGCGCCGCGTCGCTGTTCGAGGGTCACACCGACGGTGTCCGGTACATGCCCCATCACGCCACCTGCCCCCAGGCCGACGAGTGGCGGGCACACCGGTGACAGTCGCCATCGCCGGTGTCGACGGTGCCACCCGCAACCTCGGCCTCGCGCGGACCGACGGCACCCTCATCACCCTCAACGCCCGCGCCGGCGCCAAGGACCCCGTTCGCCGCCTCGCCGAGCTCGAGCGGGCCCTGTGGCGTGCGCTCGAGCTCCACCCCCCGCGGCCCGTGCTCGTCGTCGTCGAGGGCTACGGGCTCGGCACCCCGGGGCGGCTCGCGCTCGTGCGCCTCGGTGAGGTCGGTGGCATGGTCCGCACCACCGCGTTCCGGCTCGGCGCGCACGTCGTCGAGGTGCCACCGTCGAGCCTCAAGCGCTTCGCCACCGGTCGCGGCAACGCCGACAAGGACGCGATGGTCGACGCTGCGCGTGCACATAGTGCACACCCCAGGAACCACGACGAGGCCGACGCCTACCATCTGCGCCGGCTCGGCCGGATGGCCTACGGGCAGACCGTCGCCGGTGCCGACCATGAGCGCGAGGTCCTCGCGTCGATCACCTGGCCGGTCCTGCCGTGAGCGAGCGCGCCGACCGGATCCTCGAGGTCCTCGACTCCGGGCTACAGGCCTCGACCGAGACCGGGTTCGGCACCGACCGCGCGCCCGACGCGTGCGCACGCTGCCAGTTGCATGCTCCGGTCAAGGGCGGCGACCTGTGCGAAGGGTGCCGGGCGTTCCTCCTCGGCGACGTCGACGACGATCCCGCACACCGGGCGATCGAGGAGTACATCTACGCCGAGTTCGCTGGCCGGTTCGCCGACGTCGCTGACCGCGCCGTCATCGGCGACCGACACGCGCAGCACACCCACGCGTACATCGTCTACGAGGTCCCGGCGATGACCATGGACGACTTCGCTGCCGTCATCGCCGTGTTCGGGGTCGCAGCCGAGACCATCCGGGACCTCTTCGACGGGCTCGCCACCGCGTTCGGCGAGGTCGTCCGGCCCATGGCCGAAGCCATCGCCGCGCTCCTCAACGAGCCCGCCACGCGAGAAGCGCTCGAGGCCCTACGTGCGCAAGCCGAGCACGCGCTCCCCGAGCGTCATACCCTCACCTCTGCGGCCGTGCTCGACCTTCGAGCGACACTCCGGCCGACCCGTGACCTGCGTGCGACCGAGGCCCCCCGCCGGCCGCCCACCCCAAGGAGCCGCCGCCCATGACCCTCACAGGCCTCCTCACCGACCTCGTCCCCAGCATCGGCGACGCCATCGCCGTCGCGGTCTGGACCGGACTCGGCGCGCTCGCCTGGCGCGCCCGACGCGCCGACCGGCCACCCCCTCACCACGAGCCCACCCTCGCAGAGCTACCGCCCGGGTTCACCATCGTCGGGCCCGGCCCGTTCGACTGGCGCAACGACCCCGAGCTCTAGCCCGTGGCCCACCGTCCCGCCCACGCGGCGAGGACCCGGCAACCGCCGGGCCCCCCCCGCACACGTGAGCGATCCCCATGACCGACGACCGCGCCCGACACGCTACCCGCGGCCGGCCCGTCGCCAACCAACCCGATCGACCTGCGGGCCGCGTCCCGCCGTCGAACCTCGACGCCGAAGCGTCGTTGTTGGGTGCCGCCATGATCTCGCCCGACGCGCTCGAGGTGCTGGCGACGCGCACCGAGCCCGGCGACTTCTACAAGCCCGGTCATGGCCACGTTGCCGCGGTGCTGCGCCACGCGTTCGAGCAAGGCCAAGCCGTCGATTCGGTCACCGTCGGCGAAGAGCTCACCCGCCGCGGGCTCCTCGAGTCCGTTGGCGGCCCCGCGTTCGTCGCCGGGCTCATGGCCACCGCACCGGCCACGTCCAACGCGGCGCGCTATGCCACCATCGTCCATGACCTCGCGACGCTGCGCCGGCTCCTCGCGGCGGGCGCGGAGATCTCCGAGCTCGGGTACGGGTCGCGCGCCGACGACGCGCACGACGTCATCCTGCGAGCCCAAGCGCTCCTCGGTGGCGTCGCGTCACAGAACGGGTCCCGGTCCTACTCCTCCCTCGACGTCGCCGACGTCGCCGCGCTCCTCGACGGTGACCTCACCACCGAAGAGCCCGACTTCCTGCGCCGCAACGACGGCCGGGCCCTGCTCTACGGCGGCAAGATGCACGTGTTGCAGGCCGAGCCGTCGTCGGGCAAGTCCTGGCTCGCTCTGCTCGCTGCGCTCGAGGTCCTCGCGATGGGCGGAGCCGTCGTGTACCTCGACTACGAGGACACCTCCGTCGGGATCCTCGGCCGGCTCCTAGCGCTCGGCGCGGACCCCGCCGCGGTGCGCCACCGGTTCCGGTACATCCAGCCGTCAGGCCCGTTCGGACCCACCGAGCGCGTCGAGCTCTCGCGCCTGTGCAAGACCCTCAACCCCGACCTCATCGTCATCGACGGCGTCGCCGAAGCCTTGGTCCGCGACGGCTACGCCGAAGACCGCGCCGCCGAGGTCGTCGCATGGGTCGAAGCGCTCCCGCGTTGGCTCGCCCGCACCGGCGCCGCGGTGTTGATGCTCGACCACGTCGTCAAGAACCGCGAAGAGCAGGGCCGGTGGGCACGCGGCTCGGGCGCCAAGTTGGGCGCGGTCGACGGCTCCGCCTACCTCGTCAAGGTCGTCGTCCCGTTCTCACGGACCCGCGCCGGGCGGCTGCGTCTGGTCATCGCCAAGGACCGGCCCGGAGGTGTCGGCGCGATCGGTGACACCGCAGCGATCGTCGACATCGAACCCAAAGCCGACGGCACCCGCGTCCTCATGCGCCTCACCCGCGACACCGGCGAAGTCTCCGCCAACGACACGTGGAAACCCACCGTGCTCATGCGCCGCTGCGCCGATGAGCTCGCCAAGGCACCCGACGGGCTCTCCGCCACCGCGCTCAAGAGCCTCGTGCACTCCGACAAGCCCAAGCTGGTCACCGAAGCCATCTCCCGGCTCATCGTCGAGCGCTACGTCGTCGAAGCACGCGCCGGACGCTCCAAGGTCCTGCGCCTCATCCGCCCCTACGCCGACGGCGGCGACCCCGGCCCCACCGAGCCACCGCGCGATGACCCCGCGCTGTTCGATCCCGACCATCCAACCGACAACGTCGTCCGAGGGCCCTGGCCCGAAGGCGAAGAGGAGTTCTGAGATGAACATCTTGCGCGAGGCCCGAACCGAGGCCGCCCGACTCCGCGCCGCCGCCGAGGAGATCGACACTCTGCTCGGTGAATACGGCAGCACCTTCGGCCCGGCGAACGTCGCCGTGGTGTATCGACTTGCCCTACTCGTCGATATGCCCCCGACGCGCGCCGTCGCCAGCCAACTCGGGATCACTCAAGACGCCGCCGCCAAGCGCGTCCAGCGAGCACGTGAGGCCGGGTTCCTCGCATCTACGGTGATGGGGCGCAAGGGATGCTGAGCCACCGCCTCGCCGTCCACCTCCGCTCCCTGCCCGCGTGGCGATGGGTCCTCCGCAGGACCGGCCGCCGCACGTTCGTCCGGCACGGCGCCGACTTCACCGACGTCATCGTCGCCTCAGGCGACGGCACCCGGTTCGCATCCTTCGGCCGAGTCATCGAGGCCATCGGGTTCGTCGAGGAGTTCGACCGGTGACCGTCCACATCCCCACCATCAAGGGCGGGCCCGCCGGCGACGTCGGCCTCGGCGCGCTCGCCGCGGTCGTCCGCTTCATGTACGCGACCGGCCCCAGCCACCAAGACGCCGGCCGCACCGACGACCAGGCCGTAGAGCTCTTCGCCGCGTTCCTCGCTGGCCATGACCGCCCCGCGCGGCCACCCCGCCGGTGAGGTGCCATATCTGCGGGACCGCGCTCGGCGAGGACCGCCACGACGACCACGAGCCCGGATGCTCCGGGCTCTGCCGCTGCGACCTCCCCGCGTGCCGGCGCCACTGCGCGACGTGCAACCGGCCACCACGACGCCGGCGCACGCCGCTGATCGTCCCCGCGCCGGCCATGACCGTCACCGGGACCGACCTCGCCGCGATCGGGCTAAAGCCCGCGGTGTTCTACTACGCGTGCCGGCGCATCACCGCCGGCGAGACCCTCGAGGCCATCGCGCTCGACCTCAAGCTCGAGCCCGCGCACGTCGCCTACATCGACCAGCGCACCGCGCCCGACATCGCCGTCGGATGACTGGCAAGCGGCGCGTCCATCTCATCGACCACGTCGAGCCCCGCGAGGACGACCTCGGTGAGACCGTCTGGCTCGCCTGCGGCCGGCTGTTCTTCACCGAGCGCGACGTCGACCGCTACGAGGCCACCGAAGACCCAGCCCGGATCACCTGCCTGCTGTGTGAACGGTCCCTCGACGTCCCCGACGTCCACCGCGCCGCGTGGCAGATGACCTACAGCCGGGCCCTCAACGAACTCCGCGAACGACACCGCTTCGAGTTCGACCTCATCCGCCTCGACCTGTACCCCGCCGCCGCCGAGGAGGCCGCCGACTTCCAACGCCGGCTCGAGGAGTACCGCGACGAGCAGTGACCGCGGCGTAGCCTCGCGGCCATGACGACCCACCACGGCACCACCGAGGCCGACACCGTCGCTGAGGTCAACTTCAACGACGACGCCGGCTCGATCGCGGTGTTCAACTACGCCGGCACCGACCTGCTCTTGGTCCGCGTCGACGGCGGCGACCCGGCCATCGGCCAGCACGACACCCGCATCGTCCCCCCCGGCGTGCGG
>Ga0214467_1000033_pt1 | contig 40060 bp, 45 predicted proteins | sample RVTome_8_FD_187339 | JGI IMG/M metagenome (GOLD analysis project Ga0214467, IMG submission 187339) | Soil microbial communities from uranium-contaminated site in the Upper Colorado River Basin, Wyoming, United States - RVT160D0 HiSeq ...
GCGGCCGCGACTGGACCACGGTCGGCGTGCACGAGAACGTCGTGGAGGCGAGCTGGCACGCGCTCGTCGACGCGCTCACCTACGGGCTGTCACCCGCCCAGGTCGCCGCGCGGTAGCGCCAGCTCCGCGAAGACCGGGCGGTGGTCGCTGCCCGGCAGGCGCAGCACAGACACGTCGCGTACGCCGACGCGGCGGTCCACCAGCACGTGGTCGATGGTGACCGGCGGGATCCGGTCGCCGTCATACGGGCCCCACGTCCCGGTGAGCCCCGCGCCGGCTGCGTCGGCGGCGTCGCGGTAGCCGGAGGCGAGCAGGCGGCGCAGCGGTGCGTGGTCCAGCGTGGCGTTGAAGTCGCCGGCGAGCACGCGCACCGGCCCGTCGGGCGTGGCCCGCGGCTGCCCGTCGAGGTCCCGCTCCCAGTCGCGGAGCCGCTCCAGCGCGGACGGCGCCATCGGGTGCACGGACTCCACCGTGGTCGGTGAAGCGCCGGGCGCGGTGAGCGTGCCGTAGGCCTGCGTGAAGCCGCCCGGGTTTTCCCGCACGCCGGTGCCGGTGAGCGGAAAGCGGGAGTACAGCGCGGATCCCTGGGTGCCCACGATCGGGTTGAGTCGCCGGTGTGGCATCAGCTCGGAAAGCCCGAGCGCGTCGAGGCGGGCGGCCGCGTCGGGCGTGAACTCCTGCACCGCCAGCACATCCACCTCGTGCTCGCGCACCAGCCGCACCAGTGTCTCCGCGTCACCCGCGCCGGCGAGGAGGTTGGCGGTCAGCACGCGGAGGGTGGGGCCCTCGGCATCCGTCGTGCCGCCGAACGCGCGCGGCGCCACGACGGCGATCAGCGCCACCGCGGCGACGGCCGCGACGCCCGCCGGCCACCAGCGCCGCAGGGCGAGCGCCAGCGCGAGGGGGACGAGGCTCGCGACGGCCACGTACGGCGTGAAGGCGAGCAGCTGCACGAGGGGACCGCGTTCGAGGCCCAGCAGCCGCACGGCGGCCCACAGCACCCCCGGCACGGCGACCGCCCAGCAGAGCACCGTCAGCCCTCTCACCATGCCTCGACGGTAGCCACGGTGATCGAGGGCGACGTGACGGAATCGGGTAAATCGGTTGTAGGGACAGTGTGGGTTCTGTGCAGACTGGGACCTTGACCGAGAATGTGACGATCCGGCCGATCGCCGGCCCGGACGAGCTGACCCTCTTCAACTCGCTGCCCTACCTGCTGAACGACGAGCTGGCCGACGACCTCGCCACCGGGCGGCGGCGCCCCGCGTGGATGTGGGTCGCCACCCGGGGTGCGCGTCTCGTGGCAAGGATCGCCTGGTGGGGCAGGGAGTCGGAGCCCGTACCCACGCTGCTCGACGTTTTTGATCTTGATGGTGCGGAGCCGGACCGGCGCGAGGTGGGTGAGCGGCTCGTCGCGACGGCCATGGCCGCCGTCGTGCCGGCCGGCGCCGAGCCACCGGAGTACCTCTGCTTCGTGCCGCCGGACTGGCACGACGACCCCGCGGCGGTCGAGGAGCGGATGGCGATCATCGCGGGCGCCGGCGCGCGGCCCCTCGTCGAGCGGCTGCGCTTCGAGTGGCGGCCGGGGACGCCCCTGCCCGAGCCGCGCGGGCGGCTGGCGTTCCGGCCGGTGCGCGACGCCGACGAGATGCTCGCGATGATGACCGAGGTGCTGGAGGGCACGCTCGACGGCCACAGCCTCCGCGACCTGCGCGAGATGTCGCCGGAGGAGTCGGCGCGCAGGCACTTCGACGGCGAGCTCGCGCACTATCGCAGCCCCCGCGAGTGGTGGCTGGTCGGCATGCTGCCGGGCGGCGAGCCGGTGGGCTTCGTGTGCCCCGCGCGCAACGACTACGGCCCCATCATCGGGTACATCGCGGTGCGCCCGGCCCACCGCGGCAACGGCTACGTCGACGACCTCGTCGGCGAGGCCACGCGCTTCCTGGCGGCGCGGGACGTGCCGCGCATCCGCGCCGGCACCGACGTGGGAAACGTGCCGATGGCGCGCGCCTTCGAGCGGGCGGGTTACGCCAGCATCGAGGGCGTGGTGACGATGGTCTGGTGATCGGGCTCGCTCGCCTTTGACGCTCGCCGGGCCGGCGTGAGGCGTAGCGTGAGGCTTGTGGATATTGCGATAGGGCTGCCGAACACCTTGCATATCAAAGGCCCCGATGTGGTCGACTGGGCACGCCGCGCGGACGAGCGCGGGTTCAGTTCGCTGGCGACGATCGACCGCATCGTGTACCCGTCATACGACTCGCTGACCGTGCTCGCCGTGGCCGCGGGTGCCACGTCGCGGATCCGTCTCTTCCCCGACATCCTCCTCACGCCGCTCTATCCGCCGGTGTGGCTGGCGAAGGCGACGGCCAGCCTCGACGCGCTCTCCGGCGGGCGGCTGACGCTGGGCCTCGGGGTGGGCAACCGCCCCGACGACTACGCGGCGATGGACCGGTCGCTGGAGCGGCGCGGCAAGCTGATGGACGAGACGCTCGACCTCCTCCACCGGTCGTGGGCCGGCGACAGCGTGACGGGCGACGAGCACCCGGTCGGCCCCGAGCCCGCGGCGGGCGGCCGCATCCCCGTGCTCGTCGGCGGCACCTCGGACGCGGCGGTGCGGCGCACCGTGGCGTACGGCGAGGGCTGGACCGCCGGCGGCGCGAGCCCCGAGCAGGTCGCACCGATGGTCGCCAAGGTGCGGCGGGCGTGGCAGGAGGCGGGGCGCGAGGGCGAGCCGCGGATCAGCGCGCTGGCCTACTACGGCCTCGGCGACGAGGAGGTCTCGAAGGGGTCACTGCGGCGCTACTACAGCTTCCTGGGCGAGTGGGCGGACACCATCGCCAACTCCGCGCTCCGCACGCCGAACTCGATCCGCGCGGCGGCGCGGGCGTTCGCCGACGTCGGCGTCACCGAGTTCGTCCTCGACCCGACCGTGCCGTCGATCGACGAAGTGGACCGGCTGGCCGACCTGCTGCTGTGACGCCCTCCCGCTTCCGCTTCGCCGCCGCCCGGGTCGCGACACTGGCCACGGTGGACGGTGCCGGGGCCCCGCACGTGGTGCCGGTGACGTTCGCCGTGGATGGTGACACTGTCGTGTCCGCTGTGGACGGCAAGCCGAAGCGGAGCACGGCGTTACGCCGCCATCGCAACATCCGGGCCAACCCTCGGGTCAGCCTGCTCGTGCAGCACTGGGACGAAGACTGGTCGGCGCTGTGGTGGGTCCGCGCCGACGGCCTCGCCGTGGTGACCGACACACCGTCCGCGGTGGACCGCGCGGTCGCCCTCCTACGCGAGAAGTACGACCAGTACAGCACCGTGGCCGTGCACGGCCCCGTCATCGAGGTGGCCGTGCACGCCTGGAGCGCCTGGAGCGCGACCGCCTAGAGGTCGACCGTCTCGCCCACGGGGATGCGGGAGTACCGGGTGTTGCCCTTCAGGTCGTGCCAGCGGTCGAGGATCTGCTCGCCCTTCTCGCTGAGCATCGCGTCGTGGATGGAGTGCGCCCGCGCCGGCCCGACCGCGCGCACGAAGTCGATCCCCTCGGCAAGCTTGAGCCACGGCGCGCTGGTCGGCACGAGCAGCGTGGTCACGGGTACGTCCGGCACGAAGAGCGAGTCGCCCGGGTGGTAGACGCCGTCCACGACGAAGCCGATGTTGGCGCAGCCCGGCAGCCCGTCGTAGATCTCGGCGTGCGCGCCGCCCACGACGCGCACCCGGAAGCCGCCCGCGTCGAACTCGTCGCCGCTCGCCACCGTGACCACCGCGTCGCCGAGCTTTTCCAGCTGTGCCGCGACATCGGCGTGGGCGTAGACCTTGAGGTCGGCGTTGGCGAGCTGAGCCGCAGCGAGCTTGTCGACGTCGACATGGTCGGCGTGCTCGTGGGTAATGAGCACATGCGAGACCCCTTCGAGCGCGGTGCCCTCGCTCCAGATGCCCGGGTCGATCACGAGCTGGCGGTCACCGTCCTGGAGACGCACGCAGGCGTGCGTGTACTTGGTCAAGCGCATGATCCGAGCCTAGTCCGGCCCGGGTGACGCTGTCGGGTTCCTGAGCGGCCGCTGCGCCGTCTTCGGCTGTCTTTCGGTACGAGCTGGTGACATGGGCATATGCGGGCGCCCGTGGTGCTGCCCCCCAGCTGACGGAACGCGGGCGCCCGTCACGTAAGCGCCGACACATCGGCCGGTTCGACGGAGGGAACGAGATCAATGCGGATCAAGACAATCGTGGGCCTGAGCTTCGCCGGTGCGGTCGCCGCGGTCGCGGTGGCCGGTGGTGTGGCGTACGCCGCCGACGACACCGGGGGCGCGGGCACGGAAGTCAAGATCGTGGAGGACGGCAGTGGGGCCGGCGGCTCGGCCGTGGACCGCAACTGCCCGGAGAAGAACGGCGGCAGCGACGGTAGCGCGCCGGCACAGGAGAACCTGTGACCGAGAACGCGCTCACCCTCGCCGACGTCGAGGCCACGCCGCCGCACGTGCAGCTCGAGCAGGCGTTGTTCGAGGTCAAGCGGGTGATCGTCGGGCAGGATCGGCTGGTTGAGCGGCTGCTCACCGCGCTGCTGGCGGACGGGCACTGCCTGCTGGAGGGCGTGCCCGGCGTGGCCAAGACGCTCGCCGCGCAGACGCTGTCCACGGCGGTGGGCGGCAGCTTCAGCCGGATCCAGTTCACGCCGGACCTGGTGCCCTCGGACATCGTGGGCACCAGGATCTACCGGTCGTCGAAGGAGACCTTCGACGTGGAGCTGGGGCCGGTGATGGCCAACCTGGTGCTCGCCGACGAGATCAACCGGGCGCCCGCCAAGGTGCAGTCGGCGCTGCTGGAGGCCATGGCCGAGCGGCAGGTCTCGATCGGCGGGAAGTCGTATCCCGTACCCGATCCGTTCCTGGTCCTCGCGACCCAGAACCCGATCGAGTCCGAGGGCGTCTACCAGCTGCCGGAGGCGCAGCGGGACCGGTTCCTCATGAAGGTCGTGGTGGACTACCCGACCGACGAGGAGGAGCTCGGCATCCTGTACCGGATGGGCACGACGCGGCCCGAACCGCGCACCGTGCTCGATCCGGGGCGACTCCGGGCGCTGCAGGAGCTGGCGCGGGGCGTGTTCGTGCACCACGCGCTCGCCGAGTACGTCGTCCGCCTCGTCATCGCCACGCGGCAGCCGGAGCGGTTCGGCGCCGGGGATGTGAAGTCGAGGCTGGCGTACGGCGCGAGCCCGCGGGCCACGCTCGGACTGGTGGCCGCCGCCCGCGCGCTGGCGCTGCTGCGGGGGCGCGACTACGTGCTCCCGGCCGACATCACCGACCTCGCGGTCGACGTGCTGTCACACCGGCTGGTGCTGTCGTTCGACGCGGTCGCCGACGGCGTGGACGCGGAATCCGTGGTGCGCCGGCTGGTCGAAGCGGTGCCACCGCCGCGGATCGCACCACACCAAGCCGAGAGAGCCGCATGAGCTTCGTGGAGCTCACCCGCCGGGAGGGAGCCGGATGAACGAGGCATACGCGTCCATCCACGAGCTGGCGCCGGAACGGCGGCTGCGGCGGCTGGAGCTCATCATCACCCGGCGGCTCGACGGGCTGCTGCACGGCCAGTATCTGGGCCTGCTCCCCGGAGCGGGCAGCGAGCTGGCCGGCAGCCGGGAGTACCGGCCGGGCGAGGACGAGGTGCGCCGCATGGACTGGGCGGTCACCGCGCGCACGACCGTGCCGCACGTCCGCGAGGTCGACGCGGACCGCGAGCTGACCACCTGGCTGCTCGTGGACGCCACGCCGAGCATGGACTTCGGCACGGCGGAGATCGAGAAGCGGGAGCTGGCCGTGGCGGCGACCGCGGCGGTCGGCTTCCTGACCGCCGGCTCAGGCAACAAGCTGGGCGCGCACGTGCTCGGCAGCGAGACTGTTCCTCCGGGCGCTGATCGCCGCGTCGCGGGCACGCGACGCGACGACCAGCGCCAAGTAAGCGGAGTGCGCCGCTTTCCGGCCCGTACCGGCCGGACGCACCTGCTCGGCCTGCTGCGCACGCTGCTCACCACACCCCGTGGGGGTGAGGAAGCCCAGCCACCCACGCTGGTCGAGGCGATCGCGGGCCTGCGGCGGGCGGCGCCGCGGCGCGGCCTGGTGGTCGTGGTCTCGGACTTCCTCGACGGCCTGCCGGAGACGGACGACCCGGAGGCCCGGCCGGCCTGGGAGGAGGAGCTGCGCCGCGTGGCGGTACGGCACCAGGTGCTGGCCGTCGAAGTGGCCGACCCGCGCGAGCTGGAGCTGCCCGACGTCGGGCTGATCACGCTGGTCGACCCGGAGACCGGGCGGCGGCGCGAGGTGTCGACGGGCAGCCGGCGGCTGCGCGAGCGGTACGCCGCGGCCGCCTCCGCCCAGCGGGAGACCGTCCGGCGGGCACTGCGACGCTCCGGTGCGGCACACCTTCCACTTCGGACGGACCGGGACTGGGTGGCCGACATCGTGCGGCACGTGTTCGCTCAGCGCCGCCTGGCGATGGCGGCCAGACCGAAGCGAGGTAGCGCGTGAGTTTTGAGAGCCCGGTGCGGCTATGGCTGCTCGTCGGCGTAGTGGTCATAGCCGCGCTGTACCTGGTGCTGCAGCGCCGCCGCAGCCGCTACGCGGTGCGCTTCACCAACCTGCGGCTGCTCGACCGGGTCGCGCCCAAGCGCCCCGGCTGGCGGCGGCACGTGGCGGCGACGCTGTTCCTGGCGATGCTGGCGCTGCTGGTGGTCGGGTTCGCCCGGCCCACCGACGAGGTACGGGTGCCGCGCGAGCGGGCCACGGTCATCGTGGCGGTGGACGTGTCACTGTCCATGATGGCCACCGACGTGGCGCCGGACCGGTTGACGTCGGCCAAGTCGGCGGCGCGCGACTTCGTCGAGGGGCTGCCCGAGGAGTTCAACGTCGGGCTGGTCGGCTTCGCCGGCAACGCCTCGGTGTTCGTGGCGCCGGTAACCGACCGTACGGCCCTCAACAACGGCATCGAGCGGCTGGAGGAGGGGAGCGCGGGCGAGCAGGGCACGGCGATCGGTGAGGCCATCTACGCGGCGCTGGGCTCGATCCAGTCGCTCGACGCGGAGGCCGCCGAGGAGCCACCACCGGCCCGGGTCGTCGTGCTCTCCGACGGTGCCAACACCGCCGGCCGCGACCCGGACGAGGCCTCCGCCGCGGCGACGTCGGCCGGGGTGCCGGTGGACACGATCGCGTTCGGCACCGAGTCGGGCGCCATCGAGGGCGCCGGCCGGCGGATGACCGTGCCGGTCGACGGCGAGACGCTCGAAGCGGTGGCGGAGCAGACCGGTGGCACCTATCACCAGGCCGGCAGCTCCGACGAGCTGCGCGCCGTGTACGAGGACATCGGCAGCTCGGTCGGGTACACCACCGAGCGGCAGGACGTCTCGGCCCGGTTCATCGGCATCGGGCTCGTGCTCGCGCTGATGGCGGCGGCCGCGTCGATGTTCTGGTTCTCGAGAATTCCTTAGTGGAGGGCTGACGTGACTGACCTAAGAGGACTCGGTGAACCGCGCGGGCCCGGCTTCATCTCACCGGAGCTCGACCCGTGGGGCCAGCCGCGGCCCGGCGTACCCGGGGAGGTCGCGAAGGGCGACCCGTCGCGGTGGCCGCGCCTGCTGCTCGCGGGCCTCGCGGTGGTGGCGGTCTCCGCGACGTCGGGTGCGATCGCCGGCGGGGTGGTCGCGGACGACGACGCGGCGGCGCCGGCCTCCGCGACACCGGGGCCGCCGGCCGCCGCCACCGCGCCGCCGCCGGCCCAGGGCGGCGTGCCCGGTGACCTGGTCGGTGCGGCCGCGACCGCGCTATCCGGCGTGGTCTCGGTGCGGGCCGGAAACTCCAGCGGCTCCGGTTTCGCGGTGGACGACCAGGGCCACATCATCACCAACAACCACGTGGTGCAGGGCGGCGGCTCGGTGAGCGTGGTCGGCCAGGACGGGCGGCGCCTAACGGCCGAGGTGGTCGGCCGCGACCCGAGCAGCGACATCGCGGTGCTGCGGGTGGATCCGTCGTCCGGGCTGCGCCCTCTCGCGCTGGCGCGGCCCGGCACGACCCGGGTGGGCGAGCCGGTGCTTGCCGTCGGCTCGCCCCTCGGACTCTCCGGCACGGTCACCGCCGGGATCGTCAGCGCGCTCGACCGGCAGGTGCGGCTCGGTAGCTCGGGGGCCCGGCGCAACGCGATACAGACCGACGCCTCGATCAACCCGGGCAACTCCGGCGGCCCGCTGGTGAACGCCCGCGGTGAGGTGGTCGGCGTGAACACCGCGATCGCCACACTGGAGGGCAGCGGCAACATCGGTATCGGCTTCGCCATCCCGATCGAGCAGGCCCAGCAGGCGGCTGAGCGAATCATCAGCGGCGGCGGATAGCGTTCAGCCATGCGCCTGCTCGTAGTGGAAGACGAAGAAGACCTGGCCGAGGCCGTGCGCCTCGGCCTGGTCCGCGCCGGCTACGCGGTCGACGTGGCCGGCGACGCGGCGCAGGCGTACGACCGCTTGGCCGTCAACGCGTACGACCTGATGCTGCTCGACATCAACCTGCCCGACGGCGACGGGTTCGGCGTGTGCCACGCGATCCGGCGCGGCGAGGTGCCCGTGGAGGGCGGCACCGAGCTTCGGGTGCTGATGCTCACCGCGCGGGGCGCGCTGCACGACCGGGTACGCGGGCTGGACGAGGGCGCCGACGACTACCTCGTGAAGCCGTTCGCGCTCGCCGAGCTGCTGGCCCGCGTGCGCGCGCTCCTGCGCCGCGACACCGGCGGCGGCACGGCCGTGCTGGAGGTGGGCGGTGTCCGCCTCGACGTGGCCCGCCACGAGGCGAGCGTGGGCGGCGAGCCGCTGCACCTGACGCCGAAGGAGTTCGGGGTCCTGGAATACCTCATGACCCGCCCGGGGCACGTAGTGTCCGCGGAGGAGCTGCTCGAACACGTGTGGGACGAGAACGCCGACCCCTTCACCCAGACGGTGCGGGTGACGGTGGGCACGCTGCGGCGCAAGCTCGGCGGCGACTCGATCGAGACCGTCGTGGGGCGCGGCTACCGGCTGAAGGAGGACGCGTGATGCGTTTCGTTCGCACGATCCGCTTCCGCCTCACGGTGCTCTACTCCACGCTGCTGTTCGCACTCGCCGGGGCGGCTCTCGCCGTGACGTACTTCGCCGTCGCGAACTACACCGACCCCAAGCCCATCACCAAGTCGTACCAGGCCGGCGTCTACAAGCACGGCATGCGGACCGACACATGGACGGTGGCCGAGGTCGACGAGATCGAGTCGGCGGTCAACTTCGGCACGCTCCAGACGATGCGCAACTACTCGCTGATCGCGCTCGGCGGGCTCTTCGTCGCCAGCCTCGGCATCGGATGGGTGCTGTCCGGGCGGGCGCTGCGGCCGGTGGGCGCGATCGCCCGTACCGCCCGGGAGATCCAGGCCACCGACCTGTCCCGGCGGATCCGGCTCAACGGTCCCCGGGACGAGCTGCGCGACCTGGGCGAGACGATCGACTCGATGCTCGACCGGCTGGACGAGGCGTTCCGCGCCCAGCGGCAGCTGATCGACGACGCCTCGCACGAGCTGCGCAGCCCGCTGGCGGTCATCCGGGCCAACCTCGACGCCTCGCTGATGGACGCGCCGGACGCCACCGAGCCGGAGCGGGAGCGGGCGGTCGCGGTCATCGACCGGGCCACCACGCGCATGTCGCGGCTCGTCGAGGACCTGCTGGCCACCGCGCGCCGCAACGCGGTGGCGCTCGCCGACACCGACGTCGACCTCGGCGCCGTAGCGCGCGAGGCGGGAGAGGACTTCGCGGCCATCGCCGAGGACCGCCGTGTCCAGATCCGCTACGACGTGCGGGGCGACCTGATGCTCATCGGCGACCACGACGCGCTGCGCCGGGCCGCGGGCAACCTGCTGTCGAACGCGGTGCGCCTGTCGCCCGAGGGTGGCGCGGTGGCCGTGGCGAGCGGGCAGGAGGGCGGCTGGCTGTGGCTCGCCATCCGTGACGAGGGGCCGGGCATCTCCGATGACGACCAGCCCCGCGTCTTCGACCGCTTCTGGCGCGGCGCCCATCCGTCCCGCGACCGCCGTACGGGCCTCGGCCTCGCTATCGTGCGGCAGATCACCGAATCGCACGGCGGTCACGTGTCGGTCTTCTCGACGCTGGGGGCCGGCAGCACGTTCGTGCTGTGGCTGCCGGCCCGGGACCGCACCGACGACACTCCCGCGCCGTCGGTGTCGCCCCTGCGCTCACCCCCGGATCAGCTGACCTTCCCGTAGCCCGCGCCCGCACGGACGATGCCGGGCACGCTCGCCGCACTGTCCATCGTGTACGAGTAGTAGGTGCGCGGCTCCACGACGGATCCGGCCGCCTCGCACGTGCCCGAGTTGACGAACGTGTTGCCCCGGTGCACGAGCCGGCCCGGCCCGCTGTCCGCGTACCCGCTCGCGGAGAAGCACGGGAAGGGCACGTTCTCGAAGTAGTTGTTCTCCACCACCGCGCCGGCCTGCTGCACCGAGGCGACACCGTAGAGCTCGTTGTTCAGGAAGTAGTTGTTGAACACGTGCACCGGCTCGCCGAAGCGGATACGCGGGTGCCGCTGCACGCTGTTGTCGAAGAAGTTGTGGTGGATCGTCACCTTCAGGTGCCCGATGTCCGTGGCGGCCGCCCCGTCCGAGTGGCTGATCAGCATGCTCTTGTCGGAGTGGTCGAAGTGGTTCCACGACACGGTCACGTAGTCCGCGCCGCGCACGATGTCGATCGAGCCGTCGACCGCGCCGGAGAAGGAGTTGTGGTCGATCCAGATGTGGTGCGACTCCTGCCCCACGTTGACCGCGTCGTCCTCGGCGTTGGTGAAGCGGAGGTTCCGCACGATCACGTTGTACGAGCGGTAGAAGTCCAGCCCCCCGCCGTTGATGTGGCCCGAGGTGCCCACGCCGATGATCGTCTTGTTCGGGCGTACACCCTGCTTGCTGATGATGTTGATCTGGCCGGACACCCGGATGGTCAGCGTCTCGGTGCTGTCGATGTACTCCAGGAAGTCGGTCGCGTTGGTCGCGGTGACGGTGCGCCCGCCGGCGCCGCCGGTGACGCCGTTCTGCCCCAGGGTGTTGAGCGAGGCGAAGCCGATCGGCCCACCGGTGGGCACTGGCGGGCTGGTGGTCGGCGGCGGCGTGGTGGGCGGCGGCGTGGTCGGATTCTGGCTGGTCGGCGGCGGGGTCGTGGGCGCGGTCGCCGTATCCACCGACACGTCGTCGAAGCTGGCCGCGGTGTAGAAGGTGGCGACGCCGACCCCGCCGGCCGTGAAGCTGGTGTCGGTGGCGGTCAGCGCCGCGCCGCCGTTCACGGTGGAGCGCAGCGCCGAGCCGGCCACCTGGAGGCTGACCGTGTACGTGCTGCCGGCCGACACCGCCAGCGAGGTCGAGGCGAGCGTGGTGGCGGTGCCGTTGACGAGCCTCTTGAGCTCGACCGTGTTGTTGGAGCGCAGCGCCACGTAGTAGTAACTGGTGGCGGACTGCGCGCGGGCGAGCACGGCGGCGAAGCGGTTGCTGCCGCTGAAGGCGGTCGGCCGCACCTTGGCCGTGACCGTGTAGTCGGTCCACGCGGTCGAGCCGGCCCGGGCGCGGGCGTCGCCGCTCGTACCCGCCTGGCGCAGCACCTGCGAGCCGTCCGCGGCCACCGACCAGGTGCCGCCGCTCGTGGTCCAGCCGGTGCTGTCGCCGTCTTCGAAGTTGTCGCTGAAGAGCGTGGCGGCCTGGGCGCCACCGCCTCCGAACATGACGGTCGCGGCGGCGAGGACGGCGGCCGCGGCGACGGCGATGATGCGCTTCATGGCTGGTACCTCAGATCTTTCCGACGCCGGCGCCAGCCGGGACGACCGTGGGGACGGTGGAGGCGGGATCCGCGCTGTACGCGTAGTAGGTGCGCGGGTCGGGCACGCTGCCGCGTACCTCGATGGCGTGGTTGCACGCGACGAGGATGTTGTCCCGCTGCACCATGCGGCCGAGGTCGCCGCTGAAGTCCACGCGCCCGGGGTTGTTGACGCTGTAGAAGTAGTTGCCCTCGGCCCAGACGCCGGAGTCCATTGTCGATGCGATGCCGTAGCTGTTGTCGTCGTAGTAGTTGTTGTAGACGTGCACCAGCGGGGAGAAGCGCACGCGCGGGTTGCGCTGGTCCGAGCCGTCGAAGAAGTTGTGGTGGTAGGTCACGCGCAGCCGCCCGCGATCCTGGGCGGCGTTGTCGTCGTCGTGCCCGACCAGCAGCGTCTTGTCGTGGTCGTAGAAGTGGTTCCAGGAGACCGTGACGTAGTCCGAGCCGCGCTTGATGTCAACCGCGCCGTCGTCGCCGTTCGAGAAGTCGTTGTGGTCGATCCACACGTGGTGGGTGTACATCTGCACGTTGATCAGGTCGTCGGTCGCGCCGGTGATGGCGATGTTCCGGATGATCACGTTGCGCACGGCGTTGGCCGGCGGGCTGGTCACGTCGTCGTCCACCGGCACGCCGATGTTGAGGCCGCCGCCCACGAGCCGGGCGTTCGCGCCGACGCCGATGATGGTCTTGTCCGAGGTCACGTCGTGCATGCCGTCGCTGTCGCCGGTGGGCAGCGTGATGGAGCCGGAGACCTGGATGACGTACGGGCCGGGGCGGGCGATGTAGTCGAGGAACTGCGCGGTCGTCGTGGCGGTCACGGTGGTCCCGCCGGCGCCGCCGGTGGTGCCGTTCTGACCGAGCGCGTTGACGGCCGCGAAGCCGATCGGGGCGCTGTCGGCGGCCTGTGCGGGGGCGGCGGGGGTGACCGCGGTCAGGCCGGCGGCGACCAGCGCGGCGGCCAGGATGGGTCGGAGGGTGCTCACTCGGAGCATGCGGGGTCTGCCTTTCGTGGGGAGGCGAGGTGGCAGACCCTCGTGACCTGGAAAGCGCTTTCCAATCACGATAGAAAGACGTATGAGCGTTGTCAATCGGTCATCGCGTACACAATGGACGCGTGACTGATCAGCCCCCCGCCTGGAAGCGTCCCCACCAGGTCGAACACCGTGGGCCGGTCGCGCTGGCGATCGCCTTCGCCATCGTGCTGCAGTTTCTGACCCCGCAGGACCTCGCGTTCGACCCGAAGTGGGTGCTGCCCGCGGTCGAGGTCGCGCTGCTGGTCGGCGTGCTCGTCGTCAACCCGTTCCGGATCGACCGGGAGTCGTCCGTGCTGCGGATGCTGGGCATCGCGCTGGTGTGCGTGGCCACGCTGGCGCTGCTCTGGTCGACCGGCCGCCTGGTGCTGGTGCTGGTCCGCGGCGGCCACGAGGACCCCGGCAAGGTGCTGCTCAGCGGCGCGATCATCTGGGTCACCAACGTGATCGTCTTCTCCGTCTGGTACTGGCTCACCGACCGTGGTGGCCCCGCCGCCCGGGCGAACGCGCGGAAGATCACTCCGGAGTTCCTCTTCCCGCAGATGACCACGCCGGAGCTCACCCACAACGAGTGGCGGCCGCTCTACGTCGACTACCTCTACCTGGCGTTCACCAACTCCACGGCGTTCAGCCCGACCGACACGATGCCGCTCGCCCGCTGGGCCAAACTGGCGATGACGGTGCAGGCGTGTATGTCGTTCCTCATCGTGGTCCTGGTCATCGCGCGCGCGGTAAACGCGCTTAACTAGAGCCTGTGCCCGACGACCTACATGTGACCGACCGCCTGGTGATCCCCGGCGGCGAGCTGCACGAGCGTTTCTCCCGCTCGTCCGGGCCGGGCGGGCAGGGCGTCAACACGGCGGACAGCCGCGTGGAGCTCTCGTTCGACGTGGCCGGCTCGCCCGCCATCCCGGCGGATCTGCGCGCCCGTGCCGTGCAGCGGCTGGAGGGGCGGCTGGTCGACGGGGTGCTCACGATCGCGGCGAGCGAGCATCGCGCGCAGCTGGCCAACCGGGAGGCCGCGCGCGAGCGGCTGGTCGCGCTGCTGCGCGCGGCGATCGCGCCACCACCGCCACCGCGCCGGGCGACGAAGCCGAGCCGCGCGGCCAAGCAGCGGCGCCTGGACGAGAAGCGCCGCCGCTCCCAGCTCAAGAAGAATCGTCGAGTCGATCGAGGGCAGCAATGAGGCGGGCGCGCAGCGGCGCGGCCCGTTCCGCGAACGTGCGCTGCGCCCGCGCGTACTCGTGCCGGCCCTCGGCGGTCTCGATTTTGACCGGCTCGTAGCCGAGATCTGCCAGGTCGTAGGGGCTGGCCCGCATGTCCAGCGTCCGGATGTCCCGGGCCAGCGCGAAGGCGTCCGCGACGAGCTCGCTCTCGACGAGCGGGGAAAGCTTGTACGCCCACTTGTAGAGGTCCATGTTGGCGTGCAGGCAGCCCGGCTGCTCGTTGTCGTGCTGGGCCTCGCGGGTCGGCTGGAGCCGGTTGAGCGGGCGGGCGGCCGGCGTGAAGAAGCGGAACGCGTCGAAGTGGGTGCACCGCACCCGGTTGTCGTCCACCACGCGCGCGGTCTCGGCGGGGGAGAGGCGCAGCGGCACCTGCTCGTGCCGCACGCCCTCGGCGCGGTAGACCATCGCCCACTCGTGCATGCCGAAGCACCCGAAGTGGGCCGGCCTGCTGGCCGTGTTTCGAAGGAGCGTCCCGACCCACTCCGTCGACTTGCGCTTCTTGATCGTCGGGTCGAGCGTCACGCCGCCGGCGGTCTCGACATAGTCCTTGTCCGGCTCGCCACCCGCCAGGACCACGCCGGCGCCGGGATGCCAGCGGCGCAGCTGGGCGGGGCGAAACGAGTAGTACGCAAAGAGGAAGTCCTCGACCGGATGCTTCTCACCGGCCTGCCGGCGGGCCAGATGCGGGGCCAGCCACGCGTCGACGCGCGCCTCGTGGGCCGCGCGGCGCGCTTGCCACTCGGTGGCGTCCAGGACCAGCATCCGTCCAGGGTAGGTTGGCGGTTGTGCGTATCGCTCGTTTCGTTCATGCCGGTGGGATGTCGTTCGGCGTCGTGGAGGGCGACCCGGACGGGCTGACGGTCGCCGAGATCGACGGCCACCCGTTCGGGCAGATCTCGTTCACCAGTCAGCGCTGGGCGCTCGCCGACGTGCGGCTGCTCTCGCCGATCCTGCCGAGCAAGGTGGTGTGCGTCGGGCGAAACTACGCCGAGCACGCCGCCGAGATGGGCAACGAGGTGCCGAAGGAGCCGCTGCTCTTCCTCAAGCCCTCCACCTCGGTGATCGGCCCGCGCGACGCGATCCGGCTCCCACCCCAGTCCAAGCAGGTGGAGCACGAGGCCGAGCTCGCGGTGGTCATCGGCCCGCCGGGCGCCCGCCGCGCCGACCGCGCGGCCGCCGAGCGGGCCATTTTCGGCTACACCTGCGCCAACGACGTCACCGCCCGCGACCTGCAGAAAGCCGACGTGCAATTCACGCGGGCGAAGGGCTTCGACTCGTTCTGCCCGCTCGGCCCGTGGATCAGCACCGGCCTGGACGTGGGCGACCTCGAGGTGCGGTGCGAGGTCAACGAGGAGGTCCGCCAGCTCGGCCGCACCAAGGACCTGATCTTCGACGTGCCCACGCTGGTCTCGTACGTCTCGCACGTCATGACGCTCCTGCCCGGCGACGTGATCCTGACCGGCACGCCCGCCGGCGTGAGTCCCATCACGGCGGGCGACACCGTGGTGGTCCGGGTCGAGGGCATCGGTGACCTGGCCAACCCGGTGGTGGCACTCGACTGACCCGTGCGGGTCGATTTGGGTGGGGGCGGTGCGGTCGGGTAGAGTTCCCCTCCGGTGCGGTCCGGTGGGCACGCGCCAATGGGGTATGGGGTAATTGGCAGCCCAACTGATTCTGGTTCAGTTAGTCTAGGTTCGAGTCCTGGTACCCCAGCAGCCGATGTCCGCGAAGGCACCGGTGCTGGTCCTCTGGTAGAGTTCAGCACCGTTGTCCTCCAACGGCAGCGGAGCAAAGAAAGTCCTGGCCCCGTCGTCTAGCGGCCTAGGACGCCGCCCTCTCAAGGCGGTAGCGCCGGTTCGAATCCGGTCGGGGCTACAGGTAAGGGATCCACATCGAGGATGTGGATCCCTTTGCTTTTGGGGATTCCCGCGTCAGTACGGGCTCATCTGGTCGAGCACCTTGTCGACGGCCGCCACGATCTCGCGCACCTTGGGCAGGTCGCGATCGACCTCGTCAGCGGCGAAGCCAGGCCCGCCGGCGGATGGGTACTCGGCTTGGTTTCGGCGGCGGCGCAGCCGGTCGAACGGACGGAGGATGCCGCCCAGCGGCGGGTCGAGCTGCGCGGACACGGCCTCCCGCACCGCGATGTGGCCGCCCCGGCTCGTGGCTCGCAGTCCCTGGTTTTCCAGCACGGCGGCCAAGGCCTTACGGGCCGCGTCGTACAGCAACTGGTACGCACCCGCCGGATCCGTTTGCCCGATCAGCTGGGTGGAGCTCAGGTGTCGACGCGCCTGGGCCATCAGGAGATCGGCGTGCTCCCGGCTGGCTGGCACCCGCTCCAGCTCCCCACGGGCGATCATGCCGTCGAGCAGCTCGCGGCCCTGCTGCCATCTCACGCCTGGTCCCCTTTCAGCTCAATGGAGAAGCGCGGACGCGAACGTACTGCCGCGAGGAAGGGGTCGTCGGTCGAGTCGCGCCATGCCTTGGCGCTGACCCGCTGAATGTTGACTTCACGTCCCAACCGCTGCTCGGCCTGGCGGGCGGCGTCGAAGAGGTCGTCCTCGTCCGCGTCGCCCACGACGAGAACGTCGATGTCGCGGGGAAAGGGGCCCGCTTCCCCGGCGTAGCGCGCGGCCCAGGAGCCGTAGACGTACGCCTCCGCGATGCCGTCGACATCATCGAGCAGATCGCCGAGGACTGACGCGGGTCCGTACGTCAGGGTCATCAGCTCGGTCAGGGGCCTCGCGAGAGGGCTGTCCAGGTTTACCTGGAGGAGCCTCAGGTTGCCTCGTCGTACCTCCTGGATGAGCCCGGACGCGGCGAGGCGGTCGGCCTCGCGGCTGACGGTCGACTGTGAAGTGTTGAACCGCCTGGCGAGGTCGGTCACGGAGCAGGCGTCGTCGGGGTGAAGGTAGAACCACGCCAGCAACTCGCCCACGAGCGGCGAGCGCAGGAGGGGCAAGAGCTGCGACCGAGCTTGCATACATCGCATGTTACCTTGCAGGGTGTGCAAGTGATCTCTGTCAATCTATATCAAGCGTTGGGCTACCGCGATGTTCGTCGTGGTCCAGACCGCTGCTCCCGCGGCCTCGCCCGTCCGCTGTTGGTTGCCGCTTAGCCCTCCTTTGTTACCTCCGGCGGGACCGCTCCGGACCATCAGGATGGGTTGACGTGCCATCCCGCCGGGGTGGGTGTCAGCCCGGAAGGAGTTCACCCGAGCCCGTCCGGTGATCCTCGTCCAGGCCGCATCGCGGCCCTGACTCGGCATGATCACGGTCGCCCTCCTGATGGGTCCGGAGGGCTCCCGCCGTAGGCGGCAAAGAGGTGCCGCGACCAAACAAGCACGGTGAGGCCGCGGGAGCAGCGGTCTGGGCCCCGACGGACATCGCGGTAGCCCAACGCTTGGAGGTTTGGGCCAAGCCGTGACCCGATCCGGACCCGAGGCCGCGTCAGGCTTTTGGTGTCAGTGCGGGTCGCATGTGCGGTCGTGGCGCGGGATTGCGAGCCGAGCGGAGTTAGAGGCCGCTCAGGCGCTGGCCGGCGCGCACCACCGCCATCGCGTGGCGGTCGCCGGGGCGGCGGCCGAGTCGCTCGATGGGGCCGGAGACGCTGATGGCGGCGATGACCCGGCCCGTGCGGTCGCGGATCGGGGCAGAAACGCTTGCCACACCGGCCTCGCGCTCGGCCACGCTCTGCGCCCAGCCGCGCCGCCGCACCTCGGCGAGTGTGCGGCCGGTGAACTTGCACCGTGGCAACAGCGGCATCACGGCCTCGGGCGGCTCCCAGGCGAGCAGCACCTGCGCGGCTGAGCCGGCCGTCATCGGCAGCACGGCGCCCACCGGCACGGTGTCGCGCAGGCCGCTGGCGCGCTCGGCGGCACCCACGCAGATGCGCTCGTCGGCGCGGCGCAGGTAAAGCTGTGCGCTCTCGCCCGTGGCGTCGCGCAGCGCGGCGAGAAGGGGCTCGGCGGCGGTCAGCAGCACGTCGGGCGCGGCGTTGGCGAGCTCGCCCAGGCGCGGCCCCGGGCGCCACCGGCCCTGGGTGTCGCGCACCAGCATCCGATGGATTTCCAACGCCTGCGCCAAGCGGTGCGCGGTGGCCCGCGGCAGCTTGGTGCGCTCGACGAGTTCGGCCAAGCTGGCGCCGTCGACACAGGCCGCGAGGATGACCACCGCCTTGTCGAGAACGCCGACACCGCTCATACTGTGTCCCACAAGCCGAAACATACCTCCCAGAATTTAGGATGTCCAGATGGTGGGAGACACGCAGAAACCAAGAACCCTTGCCGAGAAGGTGTGGGACGCCCATGTGGTGCGATCCGCCGAGGGCGAGCCGGATCTGCTGTTCATCGACCTTCACTTGCTCCACGAAGTGACCAGCCCGCAGGCGTTTGACGGACTGCGGATGGCCGGGCGCACCGTCCGGCGTACGGATCTCACGCTCGCCACCGAGGATCACAACACACCCACCGGGTACGCGGATCCGTCGTTCAACAGCCGCCGCGGCGATCTGCTGACCATCGCCGACCCGACGTCGCGCACGCAGATCGAGACGCTGCGCCGCAACTGCGCCGAGTTCGGCGTGAAGCTGCACCCGCTCGGCGACGCGCAGCAGGGCATCGTGCACGTGATCGGCCCGCAGCTCGGCCTCACCCAGCCCGGCCTGACGATCGTGTGCGGCGACTCGCACACCGCGACGCACGGCGCCTTCGGCGCGCTCGCGTTCGGCATCGGCACGAGTGAGGTCGAGCACGTGCTCGCCACGCAGACGCTGCCGCAGTCGCGGCCGAAGACGATGGCGGTGACGGTCGAGGGCGCGCTCCGCCCGGGCGTCACGGCCAAGGATCTGGTGCTGGCGCTGATCGCCAAGGTGGGCACCGGCGGCGGGCGTGGCTACGTCGTGGAGTACCGCGGCGAGGCCATCCGCGCGCTTTCCATGGAAGGCCGCATGACGATTTGCAATATGTCGATCGAGTGGGGCGCCAAGGCCGGGATGATCGCGCCGGACGACACCACCTTCGCGTACCTGAAGGGGCGCCCCAACGCGCCGCGGGGCGAAGAGTGGGACGCGGCCGTCGCGCACTGGCGGAGCCTCGCGACCGACGAGGGCGCCACGTTCGACACCGAGGTGGTGCTGGACGCCGCGCGGATCGACCCGTTCGTGACGTGGGGCACCAACCCGGGGCAGGGCACCGCGCTCGACGGCGCCGTGCCGGACCCGGAGGAGTTCGTCGAGGAGGTCGAGCGTTCGGCCGCCCGCCGCGCCCTGGAGTACATGGCGTTGGAGCCGGGCACGCGCCTGCGCGACATCCCGGTCGACGTGGTCTTCGTCGGCTCGTGCACGAACGGACGGCTGGAAGACCTGCGTGCCGCGGCCGACGTGCTGCGCGGCCACAAGGTCGCCCAGAGCGTGCGCATGCTCGTGGTGCCCGGCTCCGCCCAGGTGCGCGAGGCAGCCGAGCAGGAGGGGCTGGACAAGGTGTTCACCGACGCGGGTGCGGAGTGGCGGTTCGCCGGCTGCTCCATGTGCCTCGGCATGAACCCGGACACGCTCAAGCCCGGTGAGCGCTCGGCCTCCACCTCCAACCGCAACTTCGAGGGCCGGCAGGGCCGTGGCGGGCGTACCCACCTCGTCTCGCCCCCGGTCGCCGCCGCAACCGCCGTCGTGGGTCGCCTCGCCGCGCCCGCCGATCTGAACTAGGGCGTTCTGCCAGGGAGAAGTACGTACATGGACAAGTTCACCGTGCACACCGGCACAGCGCTCCCGCTGCGCCGGTCCAACGTGGATACCGACCAGATCATCCCCGCCGTCTACCTGAAGCGCGTGACCCGCACGGGCTTCGAGGACGGGCTGTTCAGCGCGTGGCGCGAGGATCCCGCCTTCGTGCTCAACAACCCGGCCTACGCGGGCGCCTCGATCCTGCTGGCCGGGACCGAGTTCGGCACTGGGTCGTCGCGCGAGCACGCCGTGTGGGCGTTGCGCGACTTCGGTTTCAAGGCGGTCATCGCGCCCCGCTTCGGGGACATCTTCCGGGGCAACGCCTTGAAGGAAGGGTTGTTGCCCGTGGAGCTCGAACTCAAAGCTGTGGAAGCCCTGTGGGATCTGGTGGAGCGCGACCCTACCGCGCAGGTCACGGTAGATCTGACGGCGCGGGAAGTACGGGCCGAAGACAGCACTTGGTCCTTTCCACTCGACGACTTCAGCCGCTGGCGGCTGATCGAGGGGTTGGACGACATTGGACTGACGCTGCGACACGAGGGCGCGATCACCGCCTACGAAGAGCGCCGATTGCCCTTCCTGCCAGTGGTTTCCTAGCCTCGCGGCAGCCCGTACCTGGCCCTTTTCGCCCCTGTCGGATCATCCGACAGGGGCGAATCCGTTACGACACAACGGCTTTTTTTGCGCGGATGTTTGCTCAGACTGGGCAAAGGGCATACGGTGCGCGCAGAATGGGCTCGAGTTGAGTCCGAAGTTAAGTACGGGAGGGAAAACGTGAACAAGGCCGAGCTCATCGAGGCGCTCGCCGCCCGCTTGGGGGACAAGAAGGCGGCGACGGCGGCGCTTGACGCGGTGCTGGCTGAAGTCCAGCAGGCTGTTACCAAGGGCGACCGGGTGGCCATCACCGGCTTCGGCGTCTTCGAGAAGCGGGTCCGTGGCGCGCGAACAGCTCGCAACCCGCGCACCGGCGAAGCGGTGAAGGTGAAGAAGACCTCGGTCCCGGCCTTCCGCGCCGGTGCCGGCTTCAAGGAGATGGTCGCGAGCGGTCGGGTGCCGAAGGTGGCCGCCGCCAAGAAGACCACCGCCGCGAAGGCCGCGACCGCCAAGGCCACCACGGCCACCAAGAAGGCCGCTGCCCCTGCCAAGGCTGCGGCGACCAAGAAGGCCGCTGCCGCCCCCGCCAAGAAGGCCGCGACCAAGAGCACCACCGCCCGCGCGACCGCGGCGGCCAAGAAGGCCCCCGCGAAGAAGGCCCCGGCCCGGAAGGCCGCGGCGAAGCGCTGAGCGAGCAAAGAAGGAGGGCACCCCTCGTGGGTGCCCTCCTTTTCTGTATGCGGGTCAGACCAGCGCGGGCTCCCGCTCGGGGCGCGCCTCCTCCGTCACCTCGATCCGCTTGTGCAGGCGGCGCAGCGGGCCCGGCGCCCAGAAGTTGTACCGCCCCAGGAGCGTCATCGTGGCGGGCACCAACAGCATCCGCACCACGGTCGCGTCGATCGCGACGGCGAGCACGAGCCCCAGTCCGATTCCCTTGATGGGTACGAAGCCGCCGACCAGGAACCCGGCGAACACCACCACGAGCAGCAGCGCCGCCGAGGTGATGATGCGCCCGGTGCGCTGGATCCCCTCCGCCACCGCACGATCCGCGGGCACGCCGGCCAGCCACCGCTCGCGGATGCGGGACAGCAGGAAGACCTCGTAGTCCACCGACAGCCCGAACGCGATCGCCGCGACGAGCACCGGCACGGTCAGGTTGAGATATCCCAGGCCAGTGGTGCCGAAGACACCGGCCAGGTTGCCGTCCTGGAAGACCCACACCACCGCACCCAGCGCCGCGCCGATGCTGAGCATGTTGGTGAGCACGGCCTTGAGCGGCAGCAGCACCGAACCGGTGAAGGCGAACAGCAGCAGGAGCGTGCCGAGCACCACGACGCCGATCGCCCACGGCGCGCGGTCGACCAGCATCGCCTCGTAGTCGACGAGGTGAGCCGCGTCTCCGGTCACCCACACCTCGAAGGGCGCGGGCAGGTCGCGGATCGCCGTCACCGCGCCCTTCGTGGCGTCCGACGGCGTGATGTCCACCGGGTACGCGTTGAGGATCGTGAGGTCAGCGCCGGCGGGAACCGCTTCGACGCGCGCGATGCCAGCCACACCGGCGATCTCGTCGCGCAGTGCCGCGATGCCCGGATCCGTCGAAGGTGCGGCGGCCACGGCCTCGATCGGGTCCGGCGCGTTTCCTTCGGGGTAGTGCGTCGCGAGCGCGTCATAGAGCTGGCGCGTGCCGGAGTCCGTGGGCAGCATGCGCGGGTCGCCGAGGCCGAGCCGGAGGTTCAGCGCGGGCAACGCGACGAAGAGCAGCGCGGCGGCGGTCACGAGCATCGTCGCCAGCGGACGCCGCTGCACACCGCGTGCCACCCGGGCGAAGAAGCCGCCGCCGGCCTGCTGCGGCTTGGCCGGCTTGATGCGGCGGCCCAGCAACACCAGCAGCGCGGGCAGGAGCGTGAGCGCGGCGAGCATGTCGACCAGCACGACGGCCATGCCGGCGAAGCCCATCGAGCGCAGGAACGGGTCGGAGAAGACCACCAGCCCGGCGAGCGCGAGCGCGACGGTGAGCCCGGCGAAGAGCACGGTGCGGCCGGCGCTCGCGACGGTGCGGGTCACGGCGGCGCGCACGTCGGGGTCGACCGCGCGTTCCTCGCGGAAGCGGCTCACCATCAGCAGCGCGTAGTCCACGCCGAGGCCCACCGCCAACATCGTGGTGACCTGGATGGCGTACACGGAGACGTCGGTGACCTCGGAGAAGGCGAAGAGGACGCCGAACGTGCCACCCACTCCCGCCACCGCGATGAGCAGCGGCAGCCCGGCCGCGATCAGCCCGCCGAAGATGAGCAACAACAAGATGAGTACCACCGGGGTGGTGAGCATCTCGGCGCGCTGCACGTCCCGTTCCGCCTGCGTGCCGTACTCCTCCTCGGTGAGCGGACCGCCGGAGACGGCGACCTGCGCCGCGGAGATCTGGCGCAGGCGCTCGGCCGCCGCCTCCGCGGCTTCGGTCTCGTCGTCCGACCGCAGCGTCACGCTGAGGATCAGCGCCTCGCCGGTGCGCGCCGACGGCTGCGGTGGGCTGACCTCGACCACGCCGGGGATCGCGCGGACGTCGGCGATCGCGGCGTCGACCTGTGACCGCACGGCCGGGTCGTCAGCCGATTTCCCGTGTACGACCGCGGTGAGGGCGGACCGCTCCGGGCCTGTCGTGGCGATGCGGTCGTGGCCGCGTGCCGACTCGGTGCCGGAGCCTGAGTTGATGTCGGCGGTGAGACGCCCGAAGACGCCGACGCCGATGCCGAAGCCGGCGACCAGTACGAGAATCCAGGCCGCCAGGACGATGCGCGGCCGCCGGATCGCGAATCCTGTGACTGAGGTAAGCATGGTGCCGATGCTCGTCCGGCGACCCCCTCGGGCGGATCGCCGCCAGGAGTGGAGTAGCGGCTCAGTCGTGAGATGGAGTGGCACCCGGCACGACGAGCCCCGACTCGTACGCGAGGACCACCGCCTGCACCCGATCGCGGAGCCCGAGCTTGGTGAGCAGGTTGCTCACGTGGGTCTTGACGGTGTGCTCGGTGACGAACATCTCGGCGGCGATCTCCGCGTTGGAGAGGCCGCGAGCCACGAGGCGCAGCGTGTCGGTCTCGCGCGCCGTCAGCGCGGCCAGCCGCCCCTCGGGCCGCCGCCCGACCGGCGCCGCCCGGCCGCGGTGCACCATCTCGGCGATCAGGCGTCGCGTGACGGTCGGCGCGAGCAGCGCCTCGCCCGACGCGATCGTGCGCACCGCGGCGACGAGCTCGTCCCGGCGCATGTCCTTGAGCAGGAAGCCGCTGGCGCCGGCGTGCAGCGCGTCGTACACGTACTCGTCGACGTCGAACGTGGTCAGCACCAGCACCCGCGCGTCGGTCTCCGCGCAGATGCGCGCGGTCGCGCCGATGCCGTCGAGCCTGGGCATGCGGACATCCATCAGGACGACGTCCGGGCGCAGCTCCAGGGCGGCGCTGACGGCCTCTTCGCCGTCGCCGGCCTCCCCAACCACGGTCATGTCCGGCTGGGCGTCCAGGATCACGCTGAAGCCGTCGCGCACGAGCGCCTGGTCGTCGACGACGAGCACGCGCAGCTCGTCAACCATGGCTGACCGGCAGTGTCGCGCTGACCAGGAAACCGGTGCCATCCGGACCGGGGCCGGTGCTCAGGGCACCACCGACCGCGCCGACCCGCTCGCGCATGCCCATGATGCCGTGGCCGCCGCCGTCACCGTTGGCGCCCGTAGGCCCCCGGCCGTCGTCGCGCACCTCCACCCCCAGCTGATCGGCGGCCCAGTCGAGCCGGATCCACACCCGCTTGGCGCCGGCGTGGCGGACCACGTTGGTCAGCGACTCCTGCACCACGCGATAGGCGGCCAGCCCCAGCTCGGGCGGGAGCGGCCGCTTGTCGCCACGCTCCTCGACCGCCACCGCGAGGCCCGCCTCGCGGGCCCGCTCGGCCAGAGCCGCGAGGCCGTCGAGGTCGGGCTGCGGCGCCCGGGTGCCGGCCTCACCCCGCAGGATCCCGAGGGTACGGCGGAGCTGGGTCAGCGTCTCGCGGGCGGTCTGCCCGATCGTGTCGAAGACCCGCTCGGCGCGGGCCGGGTCGGAGTGCACGAGCACCGGACCCGCCTCGGACTGCACGGCGATGAGGCTGATCGAGTGGGCCAGGATGTCGTGCATGTCGCGGGCGATCCGCTCGCGCTCGCGGGCCGCGGCCGCCTCCCGCTCCTCGGCGTGGCGCCGGCCGCGCTCTTCGAGCAGCGCGATGCGGTCGTGGCGGGCGCGGGTGCCGGTGCCGAGCGCGTAGGCCCCGAGGAAGAGGAGCGCGACGACCGGCAGCTGCGCCAGCTTCTCGTCGTGCCCGATGAACGACGTCCCGATGCCGAGCACCGTGCCGGCGATCCCCGCGATCCGCGCCAGCGGTCCGCTGAACGCGGCGAACGTGTAGGTGGCGACGAGCTGGCTGTAGGGCATGTCGCCCAGGCCGTCGAGCATCGTGAGCGCGACCGTGCCCGTGCCGCACACCGCCGTCACCGGGAGCGGCCACCGGCGCCGCCAGATGAGCGGGAGCGTCGCCACGGCGACGAGCAGCAGCACGATCGGCCGCGCGCTGTTGTGATTGCCGGACGAGACGGCCATGAGCACGTAGCAGAGCAGCGCGAGGCCCACGTCCACGATGTGTGGCGGCACCGCGGCCGTGCGCTCCTGCAGCGCCTTGAGCCAGCCCACCGTGGAAGTATCACCCGCTGCGAGGACACACCGCCTCCCTCGTGGGAGCGAGGTGCTCAGACGGTGAGCCGGTCCGCGCCGGCGAGGTGGGTGCCGGCGAAGGCCAGCAGCCAGCCGGTGCCCTTCGGGGTGGCCCATGCCTTCGCGGAGCCCAGGCCGGACAGCCGGGCGAGGGCCGGCGGGATCACCTTGCCCTGGCTGCAGATGGCGATCGACCCGGACGCGACGGCGAGGTCGGCGAGGCGGGCGGCGGCCTCGGCCGCGACATCGGCCGGATCCTGGCCCGGCTTCGGCTCGTCGAAGGCGGAGTCGACCTCGATGGGCAGGTCGAGGCGGGCGGCCAGCGGCTCGATCGTCTGCGTGCACCGGCGGGCCGAGGCCGAGAGGATCAGCTCCGGTGCCGCCTGGGCCAGGAGCGGGGCGAGTGCCCGCGCCTGGACACGACCGGCCCGGTCCAGCGGGCGGGCGCTGTCCGGCCCGCTCCAGGTGCCGCGCTTGCCGGCCAGCGCGTGCCGCACCAGCGCGATCACCGCGGTGACACGGGGCAGGCTGGCGAAGTAGCGCAGCACGCTGGCGTCGTGCGGGTACGTCACCGTGCGCGAGGCCACCTCCGGCGAGACCCAGCGCAGCCGGTCGACCTCCGAGTTGGGGGAGAAGCGCGCCGCCGACAGGGTCCGCATCGACCAGTAGTCGACCACCTTCTGCTGGCCGTCGCGCCGGTAGCGTGTCGACGGCAGGCGCAGCTGCGGCTGCCCGTGTATCCCCGTCTCCTCCGCGACCTCGCGCACGGCGGCGGCGAGCGGATGCTCGTGGGCGTGGAGCTTGCCTTTGGGCAGTGACCAGTCGTCGTAGCGCTGCCGGTGCACGAGACACACCTCGACACCGCCCCGGGCGCCGGGCCGCCAGACGACGCCGCCGGCGGCCCGGATCGGGCCTAGGGAAGCCAATCTGTCATCCGGGGCTTCGCCGCCTTCCGCCAGGCTTTGGGAAACTCGGCGCGGACCGTGCGGATCGAGGTGCGCTCGCGCTCGCAGAGCCGGCCCGCGGTCACCGCCAGGGAGTGGTCGTCGGGGTCGGACATCGCGATGGAGAGCCACGTCTCGGCGGCCGTCGCGGCATCCTGGTGCTCGCCGAGCAGATCCTGCACGCCCGCGAGCGCCTTGGCCAGCTCCGGCGCCGCGCCACCGAGCACGCCGGCGACGGCCTCCACCGCGTACCGCGCGCGCTTGCCGTTGATGCGCACGGCGTGCCACTGCTCGTCCGGCGCGTACGGATCCAGGTCGGCGGCGCCGTCGATGCCCTTGGACCCGAGGGCGAAGGTGCGCCACGGCCGGGACACCAGCCTGGGCAACACGTCGACCGCGCGCTCGCGGGCCAGCGGGGTCAGCTGCGGCTCGCGGGCGGCCGAGACGAGGCTGTCGACCACCTTCGCGTACCGGTCCGAGCGGAGCCCTTCGTCGAGCGCGACCAGCGCCTCCTCGTGGCGGGCGGCCAGGTCGGCGTCGATCCGCGCGACGGACGCCTCGTCGGGCGGGCTGAGCGGGTCGGCGGAGGCGGTGCGGCGCAGGCGGGCCCGCAACACCTCGGCGTCGCGCGCGCCGCCGAGCAGCCCGGCCACCCAGCCCAGCTCGTCGCGGAGCGACTTGGCCCAGCCGCTGTCGACCAGCGGGCCGAACGTCTTGAGGTCGCTGCGCAGCCGCCGGCAGCCGACCCGCATCTGGTGTACGGCCGTGTCGTTGTCGCCGACCGGGGCGCGCAGCCGGACCAGCGGGTCGTGGGTGAGGACGCGCTCGATGCCCTTGCGGATGGCGACGGTGACCACCTCGCCGGCCCGTGGCTTGCGCGGCAGCTCGCCGGCGCGCACCAGGTCGGGCGGGCCGGCCGCCGCGTCGCCGAGCGCGCGCACATGCTTGGGGGTGAACCCGCCGGCGACCGCGCCCGCCTCGCGCATCGCCTCCTCGATCCGGTCGAGCAGCTTGCGTCCGCCGCCCTTGCGCTCCGCCTCGATCTCGCGGAACTTCGACGTCACCTTCCGCCCGTCGAGCACCGAGACCGCGTCGTCGGCGATCTCGACGAGCAGGCGGTCGTCGGCGTCGCGAAGCTCATACGCCCGGCGGACGGTGCGCACCACCGCGGCCGGCTCCAGATCGGCACCCCGCGAGTACGCGATGACGAGCGCGACCAGGTCGACCGGTGGCGTCTCGGGACCACCACCACGGGAGATCTCGTGGCGGACGCCCGGTGTGTCGGCCGGCAGCTTGACCGTCCACGGCTCGGCGTCGCCCTTGCGGTAGCGCAGGGAGACGCCGGCACGGGCCAGGCGCAGGTCGGGCGCGTCGTAGTACGTGGCGGTGAGGGTCACCGGTGGTCGCTCGTCCACCCTGCCGCCGGAGGGCAGGCACGGGGTCAGATCAGGCAGCGTGAACCGGGGCTCCACCTCGTACTTGCGTTCCTCCTCCAGCATCCGATCAGCCTACTCACTGCGACTCTTCGATGCCCCCACTACGCGGCGCAGCAGCGCCTCCTGGAGATGGAGCTCGGCCTGCCGGCGGATCCAGGTGCCGTCCGGCCGCAGCTCGAACGCCTCGCACTCGTCGCTCATCGAGAGCTTGATGACCCGGTCGAGCTCGTCGCGGGCGACCGGGTCGGTGACCTGCACCAGCGCCTCCACCCGGCGGTCGAGGTTGCGATGCATGAGGTCGGCCGAGCCGATCCAGAACTCGGTGGAGCCGTTGTTGCCGAACCGGAAGATGCGCGAGTGCTCGAGGAAGCGGCCGAGGATCGAGCGGACCCGGATGTTTTCCGAGAGGCCGGGCACCCCGGGGCGCAGCGTGCACATGCCCCGGATGATGAGGTCGACCTGCACGCCGGCCTGCGAGGCCCGGTAGAGCGCGTCCGTTACTTCTTCGTCGACCAGCGAGTTCACCTTTATCTGCACGAGCCCGCGGCCGCCGAGGCGGGCGTGCTCGATCTCCCGCTCGATCCGGCCGATGATGCCGCCGCGCACGCCGTGCGGGGCGACGAGCAGCCGCCGGTACGCGGTCTGCCGGCTGTACCCGGTGAGCACGTTGAAGAGGTCGGTGACGTCCTTGCCGATCTCGGGGTCGGCGGTGAGCATGCCGAAGTCCTCGTACAGCCGGGCGGTCTTGGGGTGGTAGTTGCCCGTGCCGATGTGGCAGTAGCGGCGGATCTGGTTGCCCTCCTGGCGCACGACCAGAGCCGTCTTGCAGTGCGTCTTGAGCCCCACCAGCCCGTACACGACGTGGCAGCCGGCCCGCTCCAGCGTGCGCGCCCACCCGATGTTGGCCTGCTCGTCGAAGCGCGCCTTGACCTCGACGAGCACCACCACCTGCTTGCCCGCGGCGGCCGCCTCGACCAGCGCGTCGACGATCGGGGAGTCGCCGCTGGTGCGGTAGAGCGTCTGCTTGATGGCCAGCACGTGGGGGTCGGCCGCGGCCTGCTCGATGAAGCGCTGCACGCTGGTCGAGAACGAGTGGTACGGGTGGTGCACGAGCACATCGCCGTCGCGCAGGGTGGCGAAGACGCTCCGCGGCACCTCGCCCTCCGCGAAGCGCGGGTGGGTCGACGGCACGAACGGGCGGTCCTTGAGCGAGGGCCGGTCGACCGCGTCGTACACCTGCCAGAGCGAGGAGAGGTCGAGCAGCCCGGGCACCCGGATGACGTCGTGGCTGTCCATGTCCAGTTCGTGCACGAGTGTCTCGAGCATCTGCTCGGAGATCGGCGAGGCGACCTCCAGCCGCACCGGCGGGCCGAAGCGGCGCTGTGCCAGCTCCCGCTCGAGCGCCTGGAGCAGGTCTTCGTCGCGGTCCTCGTCGACCTCGAAGTCGGCGTTGCGGGTGACCCGGAAGAGGTGACACTCGACCACCTGCATGCCGGAGAAGAGCTGGCCCAGCTGGGTGGAGATGAGGTCTTCCAGCGGGAGGAAGCGGGCCACCCGGGCGCTGTTTTCCACCACCACGAAGCGCGGCACGTTGTTGGGCACCTTCACTCGGGCGAAGAGCTCCGGTCCGCCGTCCGGGTCGCGCACCGTGACGGCCAGGTTGAGCGAGCGGCTGGAGATGTACGGGAACGGGTGCGCCACGTCGACCGCGAGCGGGGTCAGGACCGGGAAGACGACCTCCCGGAAGTACGTGCGGAGGCGGTCGCGCTCGTCGCCGTCGAGGTCGGACCAGCCGACCAGCTGGATGCCGTCGGCCGCGAGCTTGGGCTGCACCTCCTCGGCGAAGCAGTGCGAGTGCCGGCCGATCAGCTCGCTGGTCTTCTCCCCGATCAGCTCGAGCTGGGTGCGGAGCGGGATCTGGTCGCCGCCGCGCACCGGCAGGCCGGCCTGGAGGCGCCGCTTCAGCCCGGCGACCCGCACCATGTAGAACTCGTCGAGGTTGCTCGCGAAGATCGCCAGGAACTTGGCCCGCTCCAGCAGCGGCGTGTCCGGGTCTTCGGCCAGGGCGAGCACCCTGGCGTTGAAGTCCAACCAGGACAGTTCGCGATTGAGGAAGCGGTCTTCGGGCAGGGGGTCGATCGGTGCCGGCGCTTCGTCGCCGGGCGGCGGGCGGTCCATGTCGTCGGTGCCGCTCTCCGGCGGCTCGGGGGGCGTGGTCGCCTCCGTGGCTTCCGTGGCCGGCTTCACGAAGCGCCCGTCGGGCCCACGCAGCGGGATGGTCGCGAGCACCGTGCCGGGTGCTCGGCGCTGCGGAGGGGGCTGTCCTGGGGGCGTCTCGCTCACTTAATCATCATCGCCTGGAAACGGTTAACGCGAGGTGAATTCGCCCTTGGAATGATCAGGTAAACGTCGGCAACGTAATGCGCGTCACCTGGCCGGACTCGTCTCGGTCAATGCGCACGCGCTGGCCCAGCCGGAGCAACCGCAGGCCCGACGCGGCGAACGCCTCCGGCGGGTACGCGATCTCCGTGCCGTCGTCGAGCAGGAGGGTGCCCGAGCGGGTGTCCGGGTCGTACGTCGCGATGGTGCCCTGCATGCGCACCAGCGTAGCCGCGCCTAGGCGGGCGAGCAGTGGCTTGGCGCCTGCGCGACCTCGGCGGTGCGTGGGCCCAGCCCCAGCCGGGCCGCCGCGTCGAGGTCGGCGGCCGTGTCGACGTCGCGGCGCAGGGTGGGCCACCCGCCGGCCAGCGGCACCGCGCCGGAGCGGCGGTGGGCGGCCGCCGACCCGGGCCCGAAGCGGGGGTCGAGCCGCACCCCGGCCGGCGCGGTGAGCAGGACGGTGCCGGTGCCGGGCGCGTCCGCGACGAAGTGCCGGTCCGGCCCGGCCGCCGCGCGCAGCGCCGCGGAGAGGTCCGCCGGGCACAGGGCGGGCAGGTCGGCGGCGAGCGCGGCGACCGGGCGGTGGGCGAGCAGCCCCGCGCCGTACGCGAACGCCGCGTTGAGCCCGCCACCCGGCACGTCCGGCACCACCCGGGCGCCGAGCGCGGCCAGCGCCCGGCCCACCACCGGGTCGTCGGTCACGGCCAGCACCTCGGCCACCTCGGCGCTGGCCAGGGTGGCGGCGACGGTGTCCTGGGCGAGGGCCAGGGCCAGGCGTTCGTGTGGCACCCCGGTGAGCGCTCCCCGCAGCCGGCTCTTGGCCGCGGTGAGCCGCTTGACCGGCAGCACCACCCCCCACGTCGGTTCCACGCGACAATCCTGCCAGCGCCGCCGGCGGATCGTCGGGGGTGGGGCGGGCGGCACCCGCCGAGATCCCAAGCTGGCCGTACCCAGCTTCAGCAGGCATGATTTCGCTGCGGGTGCCCGGCGGGGGCGCCGGACGGGAGCGACTGATGGCCGTTAAGCGGCTGGGGCCTTTGCGCCGGTTCGTGGTGATCCTGGTCAAGTCGGTCCTGACGCCGATGACCAGGCGCACGTGGACCGGGCAGGAGCACATCCCGCGTACCGGCGGGGTGATCCTGGCGCCCAACCACCTCTCCCACGCCGACCCGCTGGTGATGGCGCACTTCGTCTACGACGCCCACCGGTGGCCGCGCTTCCTGGGCAAGGCCAGCGTGTTCAAGGTGCCGGTGATCGGCAAGCTGATCCTGCGGGTGCGGCAGATCCCGGTCGAGCGGGGCAGTGTCGACGCCGCGAAGTCGCTGGAAGCGCTCACCGCCGCGATCAAGGATGGCGGCGCCGTGATCATCTACGCGGAGGGGACGACCACCCGCGAGCCCGACCTGTGGCCGATGCGGGGCAAGACCGGCGCGGCCCGGCTCGCGCTCGCCACCGGCGCCCCGGTGATCCCGATCGCCCAGTGGGGCGCCCAGTCGTTCTACGACACCCGCACCAAGAAGGTGCGGGTCCGCCCCCGCACGCCGATCGCGATCGCCGCCGGGCCGCCGGTCGACCTGTCCCGCTGGGCCGGCGCGGAGCCCACCCGGGCCACCCTCGACGAGATGACCGACGAGATCATGCTCCGCGTCCGCGACCTGCTCGCCGGCATCCGCGGCGAGACGCCACCGCCGCTGTGGTCACCGGCGAAGGGAGAGAAGAAATGACGGCCGCCGCGGTGCTCGGCGCGGGCTCCTGGGGTACCGCGTTCGCGAAGGTCCTCGGCGACGCCGGTACGGACGTCACGATCTGGGCCCGGCGCGAGCCCGTGGCCGCGGCCATCCGGGAGTACGGGACCAACCCCGACTACCTTCCCGCCGTGCGGCTGCCCGAGCGGGTCACCGCCACATCCGACGCGGGCAAGGCGATCGCCGGCGCCGACCTGGTCGTGCTCGCCGTGCCGTCGCAGACGCTGCGCGGCAACCTCGCCGACTGGGCCGGGTTCCTGGCGCCCGACGCGACGCTGGTCTCGCTCATGAAGGGCGTCGAGCTCGGCACCACCAAGCGGATGAGCGAGGTGATCGTGGAGACCGCCGGCGTGCCCGCCGACCGGGTCGCCGTGGTCTCCGGGCCCAACCTGGCCGCCGAGATCGCCGCCGAGCAGCCGGCCGCCACCGTGGTCGCCTGCATCGACGGGGCCCGCGCCACGTTCGTGCAGCGCGCGGTGACGACGCCGTACTTCCGGCCGTACACCAACAAGGACGTGCTCGGCTGCGAGCTCGGTGGCGCGGTGAAGAACGTGATCGCCCTCGCGTACGGCATCGCCACCGCCATGCGCCTCGGCGACAACACCAAGGCCACGCTCATCACCCGCGGGCTGGCCGAGACCGCCCGGCTGGGCGTGGCGCTCGGGGCCGACCCGCTCACGTTCTCCGGCCTGGCCGGGCTGGGCGACCTCGTGGCCACGTGCTCGTCGCCGCTGTCCCGCAACCGCATGTTCGGCGAGCACCTGGGGCGGGGCGAGACGCTGGAGCAGGCGCAGGCGGCCACCCGGCAGACCGCCGAGGGCGTGAAGAGCTGCCTGGCGATCCGCGACCTCGCCCGTACACACAATGTGGACATGCCCATCACCGAGCAGGTCGAGCTGGTCTGCCACGAGGGCGTCAACCCGCGCAGCGCGCTCATCGCGCTGATGAGCCGGGAGACGAAGCCGGAGTGAGCGCCTCCTACGGGGACGGCACCCGCTCCGTCCATGCTGGACTGCCGGCGCCGGTGCCGGGGCAGCCGTTTCTGCCCGGTCCGGTCTTCGCTGCGCCGTACCACATCGATCCGGCCACCGGCCCGGGCCTCAACGGCTACGGCCGCCCCGACAACCCCACCCGCCGCCTCCTCGAAGCCGCGATCGGCGAGCTCGAAGGCGGTGCGGCACGGGCCTTCGCCACCGGGCAGGCGGCGATCACGGCGGTGCTGATGACGGCGCTGCGGCCCGGCGACGCGGTGGTGCTGCCCGCCGACGGGTACTACGCGGTGCGCTCGTTCGCCGCCTCCACACTGGACGAGCTCGGCGTCGGGGTGTCCTACTTGCCCACCGCCGGTCCGTACCCCTCCTTCGAGGGCGTGCGGCTGGTGCTGCTGGAGACCCCCTCCAACCCGGGCCTCGACGTCTGCGACGTGGCCGCCCTCGCCGCCGCGGCCAAGGCGGCCGGCGCGCTCGTGGCCGTGGACAACACCACGGCCACCCCGCTCGGCCAGCGCCCGCTCGACCTCGGCGCCGACATCTCGGTCGCCTCCGGCACCAAGGCGCTGACCGGCCACTCAGACCTGCTGCTCGGCTACACCGCGACCCGCGACGCCGGCCTGCTGGAGCGGATCACCACCTGGCGCACGCAGACCGGCGCGATCCCGGGAGCGTTCGACGCGTGGCTGGCGCACCGCTCGCTGGCCACATTGGATCTCCGCCTGTCCCGCCAGTCAGCGAACGCGGCCGGGGTCGCGGTCGCGCTCGCCGCCCGGTCCGATGTGGAGCGCGTACGCTGGCCCGGCCTACCCGGCGACCCGTCCTATGTGGTCGCCGAGCGCCAGATGCGGCGGATCCCGGGGCTCGTCTCCGTCGACCTGGGCTCGGCCGACCGCGTGGCCGCGTTCCTGAAGGCCTCGAAGCTGGTCTTCGCCGCCACGTCCTTCGGCGGCCTGCACACCAGCGCCGACCGCCGCGCGCAGTGGGGCGACGACACCCCGCCGGGCTTTCTGCGCATCTCCTGCGGCATCGAGGACACGGCCGACCTGGTGGCCGACATCACCGCCGCCCTCGACACCACCTCCTGACCGCCCGGTCAGTCGCCCGCGCCGGCCGCCGTCAGGCGGCGCGGTCCATCGCGTCGAGCACGTGCCGGCGCAGGTCTTCGAGGCGGAGCCCGGCGTCGGTGAGCACCATCGCGGCCAGGCCCTCGCCCTCGCGGATCAGGCCGAGCAGGATGTGCTCGGTGCCGATGTGCTTGTGCTTGAGGTGCAGCGCCTCGCGCAGCGCCAGCTCCAGTACCTTCTTCGCCCGGGGCGAGAAGGGGATGTGCCCGGCGCTCGGTGTCGGCGGCTGCTGCACACGCCGGAAGATCCCCCGACGCCGCAGCGGATAGGTGGGCGGCGGCTCGAGCGCGCCCTCGCCGAACGTCTCCTCGACCTTCTCCCGGACGGCGTCGAGGTCGATGCCGATCGCGCGCAGCGCCTCCGCGTCGGCCACGCCCAGCGGCTCGCGCCGGCTGCCCACGGCGGCCAGCACGTCTGCCCGGACCTGCTCGGGGAGGACACCAGCGTCGCGCAGCACCGTCGCGGCCAGGCCGCCGCTGTCGCCGAGCAGTGCCAGCAGGATGTGCTCGGTGCCGATGTAGCGATGGTGCAGCTCGCGCGCCTCGACTTGAGCGCCCTTGATCACGTCTCGGGCCCGATCGGTGAACCGCTCGAACATCACGCCTCCCGCCGTGCGCCCACCGGCGGTCGGCCGGCGTGCTTCTTGTGGACTGCCTGCTTGGTCACGTCGAGCGCGTCCGCGATCTCCTGCCAGGACCAGCCCTGCCGCCGGGCGTTGTCGACCTGGAGCACCTCCAGTGTCTCCAGCAGGCGGCGGAGGGCCAGCACGGCCCGCAGGCCGACCCGGGGGTCGGTGCTGCCGGCCGCCGCGGCCAGGTCGGTTGCCTCACTCATGGCCGCCCTCGCTTCGCCGCGGGTGGCCGCGAGCTGTGCCTTTGATTCGCTCGCTTCGCTCACTCATGCCGTCAACCTACGTTGACACCAGCTCCGTGTCAACCCTGGTTGACGCGCGCAGCGAACTCACAGCTCACGCACAGGCCGCCGTGGCGCGGGCTCCCTACCCTTGTCCCATGAGGCGCCACCTGAAGGGCATGTTCTTCTCGATCCTGGCAGCCAAGATCGGCCGCATGCTCCACCGCCGTGGCCACTCCACGGCGGCCCACTACCTGCAGAGCGAGCTACATCGCCGGGGCAGCCACGGGCACGGCCACGGCCACTACGGCTATCACGGGCACTACCGCTCCAAGGGCGGATACGGGCACTACGGATACCACGGCCACTACCGCCCGAAGCGGAAGGGCCGTCGCCGCTACTGGTGACCGGCCTTGGTGACGGTGGCGCTCCCGCTGGCCGGTGTCCGGGGGCGGGGTGCCACGAGCCGGCCGGGCCAGGCGCGCTCCCGGTAGCAGGCGTGCGCCGCGGCGAAGTCGAAGAGCCACTCCCGCTGGGCGTCGGTGTCGGGCACCTCCAGGCCGCGCGCCGTGGCGATCAGGCGGAGGGCATGCGCCGGCTGGGCACCCAGTGTGACGAGGGTCGCGCCGGCGAGCAGCGTCGCCCTGCCTATCCCCGCGAAGCAGTGGGTAACTACGAACCTTCCGGCGCGCACGTGCGCCGCCAGCCGGATCGCCAGCTCGATCGCCGCCGGACCGGGCTCGGGCACGCCCCGGTCGGGGATCGGGAAGGGGAGAAACGTGATGCCAGCGCCGCGGGCCGCCTCCCGCTCCTGCGTGAGAGCGAGGCGGTCGGACTCTTCCGAGGTCAGCGCTGAGACCAGCACGTCGACATCGGCGCCGACCAAGGCGGACATTTCGTCCTCCAGCCAGTCGCCGCCGCGGGGGTGCGACATCGTCGCCAAACGCCCCGGTCCGTGCCACTCGATCACGTGGAGTGTCGGTCTCATGGACTCCTGCTCCTTGAGCGTGAAAGCCGCCCACTCAGAGTAAGGTCACCCGCGTGAGCAGCCCACGGAAGACCCGCGTAGCCCTCGTCTTCGGCGGACGCAGCACCGAGCACGCCATTTCGTGCGTGAGCGCGGGTGGCATTATGGCCGCCCTCGACCCCGACGAGTTTGAGGTCATCCCGGTAGGGATCACCCGTGCCGGCCAGTGGGTGCTCACGACCGGCGACCCGGCACTGCTGGCCATCGCCGACCGCCGGCTGCCGGAGATCACACACGAGACCGGCAAGGCGGTGGTGCTCCCCGCCGATCCTACGGCTAATGGTCTCATGGTGCTCGATGCCGCCGCTGGCCCCCAGGCACTTACTGGTGTCGATGTCGTCTTTCCGGCACTCCACGGGGCGTACGGGGAAGATGGCACGATCCAGGGCATGCTGGAGATGGCCGGCATTCCGTACGTAGGGGCAAACGTCTTCGCCTCCGCCGCCGGCATGGACAAGGAGTTCACCAAGAAGCTGGCGACCGCCGAGGGCATCCCGATCGGGCCGTACGCCGTGCTCCGCGCCGGCGTCTCACTCTCCGAGGAGGACAAGGAGCGGCTCGGCCTCCCGGTCTTCGTCAAGCCCTCCCGCGCCGGCTCCTCGCACGGCGTCTCCAAGGTCAGCGACTGGGCCGACCTGGACGCGGCGGTCACCGAGGCCCGCCGGATCGATCCCAAGGTGCTGGTCGAGGCGGCGATCGTAGGCCGCGAGATCGAGTGTGGCGTGCTGGAGGGGGAGACCGGCGGCGCGCCCGAGGCCTCCGTCCTCGCCGAGGTGCGGATCGTCTCCGGCCACGAGTTCTACGACTTCGAGGCGAAGTACCTCGACGACTCCTGCGAGTACACCGTCCCGGCCAACCTGCCGCCGGAGGTGACGCGGCAGGTCCAGGACTATGCGTGCCGCACGTTCACCGCAGTCGACTGCGCGGGCCTGGCCCGGATCGACTTCTTCGTCACGCCCGAGCTCGACGTCTACGTCAACGAGATCAACACGATGCCGGGCTTCACGCCGACGTCGATGTTTCCCCGGATGTGGGCGGAGACCGGGCTGGAGTACCCGAAGCTGGTGAGCCGCCTTATCCGCACCGCGCTCAACCGCGGCACAGGCCTGCATTAGACGGTCCGCCCGGGGCGGTCGATCCAGCCGATTTTGTTCCAAGAGACAGATCCGAGCTACCGCGATGTCCGCCGTGGTCCCGACCGCTGCTCCCGCGGCCTCACCCGTCCGCCGCTGGCCACGCTCACCCCAGCGGCTGCGCCGGGCTCCGCCGCCACTGAGTGCGTCCAGGCCTCCTCCCGCCGGGTCGGTGCACGCCCAGCGGGTTTGGTTGTGAAGCGCGGAGGGTGAGGCCGCGGGCGGCGGTCTGGACCCAAGGCTACTCAGCTTGGTTTGATCTGGATGATGTCGGATCCCGATATCGCCTCCGCGCACCCCCGGACGCGCGGACCGACTTGGCCGCGTGCCGCTATTTCGTCGGTCGAGGATTCGCCAACAACACAAATACTTGGCACAATCAGTCGTCGTTCCGGGGCAGCGAATTCTTTACTGGTCCGGGATAATTGTCGACATGCGGCAGCTTCAGCTATTCACCCCGGCCGCGCTAGCCGAAATGCGTGACCGCACCGCGGCACGTAACTACTCCCCCGCACGCGAGCAGTTCCGCCGTGAGCACACCCGGCACCGCACCTGGGGCCTCATCCAACGCCATGGTCAGCGCCTCGCCCGCCAGCACCGCAAATCGTGCACGCACGACCCCGCACCCCGTAGCCAGCAGGAAACGGCCCCCGCCACACCACCCGCCCAGAACAGCCAGCCCACCCATCCCGAGCACAGCGGCCGCGACCACCACACCCAGACCCCGCGACCACCCACACCGGCCAGCGAGCCGCCGTCACCGACGCCAGACCGGCGCGGCCACACCCCAAGACCCCGACCGCGGACCAAATCCCACCCACCGAAACACCATCACCGACCACCACCCACAATACGGGCACAAGATTCGACCAACGTGCCACAAAGATTCACAAGCCGCCGGTCAGACAGGCCGCCGTAAAGAACCGGAAAAGCGCGAGCCAGCCGAATCGGCCGCGCATTCACCCCTTATCGACTCCGGATTCCGGGCAGCATCTCCGCGCGCACCCGCAGGGTGTGAAATGTGGTACCTCGAAGCTGAGCGACCGCGGCACCCCGCGCCCACGCGACCACGGCGACCCACGCGGGCCTGGGCGGGTCGTGCACCGCGGAGGGTGAGGCGGCGGGAGCAGCGGTCCGGACCACGACGAACATCGCGGCAGCTCAAAGCCTCTGACTCTTTGGAATGGAACATCTCAGAGAATGACCAGATCACAGCCTTGATCAAAATAAGCTGAGCGGCATCGGGTCTAGACCACGGCGGACGTCGCGGTAGCTCAGAAATGGATCTAGGGCTTGCAGCCGGTTGGGATTTGCTGCAGTGACCGGACCGTGCCGAGCACGGTGTTGGAGAAGGCGGTCGTCCACTGCGCCGGTCCGTCGTAGGACTTCGGCACGGTCACGCGCACCGGCACCTCGCGGTCGACGGTGGTCCACTCGGTGGCCTCGGCGCGGTCGACCTGGTGCCAGCAGACGCGGCTGAGCTGGAAGACCTGGTCGGTCGGCGGAAATGTGGCCTTGGGCCCGCCGCAGGAGACGGTGATGGCCGGGTCGCCGTAGGCGGCGTTCTGCTCGTGGCCGGCGGTCACCGGCCGCAGGCGGAGGTCACGCACGGCGGTGGGCAGCTGGGACACCAGCGCGCGGCAGACCACGGTGGCCCGCTCGGAGAGCTTCGGGGCGTCCATCGCGACCGGCGTGGTGGACTGCGGCCGGGGCGCGGTGGGGCTCGGCTCGGCCGCCGGGCTTTCGCCGGGACGGGTGGCGACGATGGCGAGGAGCGCCACGATCAGGGTGAGCGGCACGGCGACCGCGGTGGCCCACAGCGCCGCCTGGCGGGTGGTGCGGTCCATCTATAAGTGCACCACCGAGCAGGTGAGCGTCCGGGTGATGCCGGGCACCATCTGGACCTTGCTGACGATCATCTTGCCGAGCTCGTCGACGGTGTGCGCTTCGGTGAGGACCACCACGTCGTACGGCCCCGTGACCGCGTCGACCCGCACCACTCCGGAGACATCCTTGATCGCCGCGGCCACGTCACGCGCCCTTCCGACCTCGGTCTGGATGAGGATGTATGCCTGGACCACGATCCGCCTCCTCTCCGCCGCAGCCAGCGGCTCGACCGTGAAACTACCGTACGGAGCGGAACGGGATCGTCCGATGGTGCGCAGGAGGCCACAGTGCGGGAGCGAGTTGGCACGGCGGCGGGGGCACGGTGAGTGTGGCGAAGGCCGGTGAGTTCGGACTGATCGCCCGGATTACCGCGCGCCTGCCGGCCGGGCCGGAGACCCTGCTGGGGCCCGGCGACGACGCCGCCGTGGTCAAGGCCGCTGACGGGCGGGTCGTGGCCTCGACCGACGTGCTGGTGGAAGGGCGCCACTTCCGGCGCGACTGGTGCACCGCCCAGGACGTGGGGCACCGCGCCGCGGCCGCCAACCTCGCGGACATCGCCGCGATGGGCGCCACGCCCACCGCGCTGCTGGTCGCGCTCTGCGTGCCGGCCAACCTCGACGCCCGCTGGGCCGAGGAGCTGGCCGACGGGCTCGGCGAGGAGGCCGCCACCGTGGGGGCCGCCGTCGTGGGCGGCGACATGTCCGGCAGCCCCACGCTCACGATCGCGGTCACCGCGCTCGGCGACCTCCAGGGCCGGGCGCCCGTGGTGCGTACGGGCGCGAGGCCGGGAGACGTGGTCGCCATGGCCGGGCGGGTCGGGTATGCGGCAGCGGGGTACACGGTGCTCTCCCGCGGCTTCCGTACGCCCAAGGTGCTCGTGGACGCGTACCGGCGGCCCGAGGTGCCTTATGACGCCGGGCCGGAGGCGGCCAGCCTGGGCGCCACCGCGCTGATCGATGTGTCGGACGGGCTGCTGGCCGACGTCGGCCACGTGGCCAAGGGCAGTGGGGTCGCGGTCGACCTGCGGCGGGAGGCGTTCGAGCTGCCGCAGCAGATGCGCGACGCGGCGTACGCGCTGGGCGTCGACCCGTACACCTGGGTGCTCGCGGGCGGCGAGGACCACGCGCTGGTGGCGACGTTTCCGCCGGCGGTGGCGCTGCCACCACGGTGGCGGGTGGTGGGCGAGGTGCGTGAGGGGTCGGGTGTGACGGCGGACGGCAAGCCGTTCAAGGGCCCGGCCGGCTGGCAGCATTTCTGAGCACGGGAACACGGCGTGCGCGGCGGGGCAAGTACGGGCATGACGACGCCGACGTCCCCCGCGGCGGTCGATCCGGCTGATCTCGCGGGGGTGTTCGACCGGTACGCCAGGGAACTGCTGCGCTACT
>Ga0214467_1000034_pt1 | contig 39453 bp, 36 predicted proteins | sample RVTome_8_FD_187339 | JGI IMG/M metagenome (GOLD analysis project Ga0214467, IMG submission 187339) | Soil microbial communities from uranium-contaminated site in the Upper Colorado River Basin, Wyoming, United States - RVT160D0 HiSeq ...
CTTTCGGCGGCGAGCAACCCCTCTCCGGGCGGCGCGCAAGCGTGCCGCGGCCGCACCGGATCGCCCGGCACCCACACGCCCTCGGCGGCCAGGCGGTCGCCGTGGGTGGCGAAGACCTCGTCCGGCGGGCCGTCGGCGCGGACGCCACCGCCGGGCTCGAGGACGACGACCCGGTCGACGAGGGGGAGCGCCTCGGCGACCCGGTGCTCGACCAGGACGGCGGTGGTGCCAGGGTCGATCGCCTCGCGGAGCGCGCCGCGGATCAGGTCGGCGCCGGCCGGGTCGAGGTTGGCGGTGGGCTCGTCGAGCAGCAGCACATCGGGGCGGAGGGCGAGCGCGCCGGCCAGCGCCAGCCGCTGCTGCTCGCCCCCGGACAGGGCGGCGGTCGAGCGGCCCCGGCCATAGGGAAAGCCGACCCGGGCCAGCGCCTCGTCCACGCGGGGCCAGATCTCGGCGGCCGGCACGTCGTGGTTTTCCAGCCCGAACGCCACGTCGTCGCCGGCCCGCGCCATCACGAGCTGCGTCTCCGGGTCCTGGAAGACGATGCCGACCCGCCCGTCGACCTCGACCGTGCCCTCGGCCTCGCCCGAGTCGGCGGCGAGCAGCCCGGCGAGCGCGGCCAGCAGCGTGCTCTTGCCGGCGCCGGACGGCCCCAGCAGCAGCACCCGCTCGCCGCGCTCGACGCGCAGGTCAAGCCCCCGGATGGCCCAGGCCTTGCGCCCCGCGTGCCGCCACCCGAACCCCTTCGCCCGGATCACACCAGTGCGCGGTCGCGGCCCGCCGCGAAGCGGTCGAGTACACCGGTCTGGGCCAGCGCCCGGGTCAGCGCCCAGCCGCCCACGCCCGCGACGATCGCGGAGCTCAGCACCAGGAGGGCGGCGTAGGCCCACTTCCAGGCGGCGCTCGTGTCCGGGTAGTAGTTGATCACGTCGAGCAGGGTGGCGGCGCCGCCGGCCAGCGCGCCACCGACGATCGCGGTGGGCAGGCGCCAGCTCCGGTAGCCGGTCGCGGCGAACGCGAACTCGCCCGCAGCACCCTGAAACAGTCCGTACAGCAGCGTGACCAGGCCCCACGGCGAGCCGAAGAACGTCGACACGGTGGCCGCCACGAACTCGGTGAAGATGCCCGCGCCCGGCTTGCGGATCACCAGCGGGCCGAGCACCGCCGGCACCAGCCAGATGCCGTAGATGAGCGCCCGCCCGGGCAGCGGGATGGCGCTGGCGGGGCCGTCCCACAGCAGGCCCCAGGCCCAGAAGATGACGCCGAACGCCACGCCGAGCACGGCCGCGACCACGACGTCCACGGTGCGCCAACGGTTGTTGTTCATGTGAAAACCTCCCAGTCCTCGCGAACCAGGAGAAGACGCACGCCGGCAACCGGCGAGCCTGAGAATCGACTCCCTGCGCTGGCATTACCCAGATCAGGTTCGAGGGTCTGCGGCCGCCTCAGTCCTGCGGCAACCGCACTCTCAGCGCTGTGCGCTCCCCTGTCGGTTGTTTCCGCCCACGTTAACACCGGTTACCCTGGGGCGGCCCGCGCCAGTGAAAGGGATTACCTGCTGTGACCGCCGCAGACCGCGCGACCGCTGAGCGCGTCGGGCCGGAGACTTCACTGCCGCCTCCCGAGGATCCGCACGAGCCCCGCCGCCGGATCTTCGGTGACCGGATCGGCTCGGTCGAGATCCTGGCGGTGCTGCTCGTCCTTCTCGTGCTCTTCCGGGGCCCGGTCGCCGACGCCATTTCCGACCCGCGCCTACAGACCTGGACCACCGTGTTCGTGTCGGTGATGGTGCAGGCCGTCCCGTTCCTCGTCTTCGGGGTCGTGCTCTCGGCCATCATCGCCGTGTACGTGCCGCGCTCCTTCTGGGCCCGCGCGCTGCCCCGCCACCCCGCGCTCGCCGTGCCGGTGGCGAGCTGCGCGGGCGTGGTGCTGCCCGGCTGCGAGTGCGGGGCCGTGCCGATCGCCGGCTCGCTGATCCGCCGCGGGGTCACGCCCGCCGCCGCGCTGGCCTTCCTGCTCGCCGCCCCGGCGATCAACCCGATCGTGCTGGCGGCCACCGCGGTCGCGTTCCCCAACAACCCGGAGATGGTGGTCGCCCGCGGCGTGGCCAGCCTCTTCGTCGCGATGATCATGGGTTGGCTCTGGCTGCGCCTCGGCAAGGCGGAGTGGATCCGGCTGCCGCACCGGCCCGATATCGACGGCATGCCGAAGGCCCGGGCGTTCTGGGCCTCGGTGCGGCACGACGTCGTGCACGCGGGCGGCTTCCTCGTGCTCGGCGCGATGGCCGCCGCCACGATCAACGTCGTGGTGCCCGAGCGCTGGCTGCAGACGCTCGCCGACAACCCGGTGCTCTCGGTGATCGCGCTCGCCGTGCTGGCCGTGCTGCTGTCGATCTGCTCGGAGGCCGACGCGTTCGTGGCCGCGTCGCTGTCCCAGTTCTCGCTCACCTCGCGGCTGGTGTTCCTGGTCGTCGGCCCGATGGTCGACCTCAAACTGATCTCGATGCAGACCGGCGTCTTCGGTCGCCGGTTCGCGTCCCGGTTCGCCCCGGCGACCTTCGCGATCTGCATCCTCGCGGGCGTGGGCGTAGGGGCGGTGCTGCTATGAACCGGCAGGCACAAGCGGTCGTGATGCTGCTGTTCGGCGGCGCGATCGTCCGGGCCAGCGTGACCGACATGTACCTGCGGTACGTGAAGGAGTCGCTCCAGCCCTTCCTGATCGCGGCGGGCCTGGTGCTGATCGCGGCCGCGGTGATGACGCTCGTGTACGAGGTGCTGCGCCCGCGCGCTGGCTCCGGTGGCTCCGCTGTTTCCGGCGGCTCCGCCGATCACGAGGAGCACGCTGATCATGACCACGGCGACGGCAAGCCGCACCGCGAGCCGTGGGTGGCCTGGCTGCTCATCCTGCCGGTGCTCGGGCTGCTGCTGGTCGCCCCGCCCGCCCTCGGCTCGTACGCGGCCGGCCAGGCCGGCACCGCCCTCTCCAGCCAGCAGATCTCCGACTACCCACCGCTGCCGCCGGGCGATCCCGCGAAGATCAGCGTGCTCGACTACGCGTCCCGGGCCGTCTTCGACAAGGGCGTCTCGCTCGGCGACCGCACGGTGCAGCTGACCGGCTTCATCGCGCAGGGCCCCAACGGCGAGCCGATCCTGGCCCGCATCATCCTGAGCTGCTGCGCGGCCGACGGGCGCCCGATCAAGGTGGGCATGTCCGGCAACGCGCCCGCCGGGCTGGCCACCGACACCTGGGTCGAGGTCGTCGGCAAGTACACCGACCGGACCGTCACCGACCCGGTCAACGAGGAGATGATCCCGTACGTCGAGGTCGAGACCTGGACCCAGATCGACCCGCCCAAGCAGCAGTATGAGTGAGCTGAGCGCGGACGGCTTCCTCCGCGTGGCCCTCTCGACCATGGAACGGGTCGCCGCAGGCCAGCGCGACGGCGTCGAAAAGGCCGCCGCCCTGATCGTCGACGCCCTGCGGGCCGGTGGCGTGGTGCACGCGTTCGGGAGCGGCCACTCCGAGGCGTTCGCCATGGAGATCGCGGGACGGGCCGGCGGCCTGGTGCCCACCAACCGCATCGCGCTGCGCGACCTCGTGCTCTTCGGCGGCGAGCCCCCGAGCGTCCTCGGCCCGATGCTGGAGCGGGACCCGTCGGTGGCCCACCGGCTGTACGCGCTGGCGCCGGTCCAGCCCGCCGACGTCTTCGTCTTCGCCTCCAACTCAGGCGTCAACGGCTCCATCGTGGAGCTCGCCACGCTGGTCAAGGAGCGCGGTCACGGGCTGATCGCGGTCACGTCGCTGGCCCACTCGGCCGGCGTCGACTCCCGCCATCCCTCCGGCCGCAAGCTCTCCGACATCGCGGACGTGGTGCTCGACAACGGCGCACCCTACGGCGACTCGACCCTCGCGCTGCCCGGCGGCGGCGCCGTGGGCGCGATCTCCTCGATCACCGCCGCACTACTGGCCCAGCAGGTGGTGGTCGAGGTGGTGCGGCGGATGGTCGAGGCCGGCGAGGCGCCACCGGTCTACCTCTCCGCCAACATCCCCGGCGGCGACGAGCACAACCACGCACTAGAGGCAAGGTACGAGGGCCGCATCCGCCGCGGCGCGTAACCGCATGGGCAGGCTGAGATACGCGCCGATCGCTATCGGCTGCCGTGATGGTGCCCGACCATGCCGATCTCCATCGCCCTGACCAACGCCTGCCGGCGGCTCAGGGAATGCGGCCAGTCGCGCATTTGCGGCACGCTCATGTGCCGGTACAGAAGATCCTTCCGCGAACCCGGCCAGCGCGCCGCAAGCTCGGATACGCGAGTGCCGCCGATGATCTCGGCTACGTCTTCACCGAGGACGCGGGCGGCCGCTGCCACGGAGTCGTAGTCCTCCTGCAGCAGGATGCTGTGGCCGTGGTCCGTTTCGTAGATAAGCTTTTCGACCTCGCCCGACTTGGAGTACCAATACATGGCTGTCGCGATGTCAGAGGCATCTTTGTACTCGCCATTGGCGCTGCGGTCCAACCACGCTGCCAGCTTGAGGGCGGTGTAGCCGGCCACACTCGGGATCCGGATCCGGCCGCTTGTGGGGAGCGCGAGTGGCAGCGCACGCTCAAAAACTTCGGCGAAGCCCCACACGCTCATCGGCTCTTTGCGGGCGGCCGGAGTTACCGTGCCTGGCGGATCCTCTACTGGCCCGAATGGCATGAGGTCGGCATATCCATTCGCGACCCGATACCTGATCCCGGTGTTGCCGGCCAGCGGGAGGCACTCGGTCAGTTCGTCGTACGCCGGCCAGTTCGCGACCGCCAGTCCGAGGTCGATGTCCGTCGTGGCGCGGAGTGAGAAGTCGTGACCCAGCGCACTTTGCACGATGTCACGACAACGCGCGCCGACGATCATCATGTCGCCAGCGCGCAATTGCGTCGACTTCGCCAACAATTCGGCGACCACGACCTCGACCAAGTCCAGTAGCGCGGGGTCACACTTCGTCGGATCGAGCATGGTGGGCCCTCCAAGCCTTGGCCACCTCGCCAAGCCGTGCATCTCCGGCGGCTATGAGGTCGGCGTAGACGAGTGGCCACGGGGCATTGTGCCCTTTCGTCGAAGGCCCTTCCTCACGAGGACGCGGTGAAACCCAGAATTTGTGGCGGACGAAGACGTTTCGTATCTGCTCGGGACTCGAACTCCATCGGTTTATGATCGGCAACTTAGGGTCGAGGTCTTCGACATATATGGTCAAGGTTGTAGGACGTGCGATATCAACGCCCTTGGCGGACTCGCTACTGAGGTAGATGGGCTGCTCGCGGTCCGGTCGACCAATGGGCCTGGATGGATCGCCATAGTACGTGGCGATCTCGAGCCGCCGGGCCAAACCGGTCGGGTATGCGGCGGTCCAGTAATCGAGAAGCTCGTCGGTCCGATCCAGCCTCTTTGAAGTGGGATCGAGGAAGCCGGATCGCTGAAGCTGTGCCAAGGCGTCGTGAGCCTGTCCGACGGAAACGCTGGCGGCGTAGGCGATTTCCCGGACCTTTCCGGACGCAAGCTCCGGCCAGGCCAGGAGGGCAAGGATCACTTGCGAACGGCGTGAGCTGAAGATATTCGCCGGCTGGTGTGGGTGGATGGCCCGGTCGCTGCTTTCTGGGACGCGACCAGGCGGCTCCACACGACCCCGCACGTCAACGAGCACGCCGTCGAACTCAATGAACGCGTTTCCGAGGGTATCGACGAACTGGATGCCAGCATCGCGAAAGGAAGCCGCGCTCCGCTGAGTGATCCGCCTACCGATGATCAGGAGGGGATGGGGAGGCCGAGGCGTCGCTCCGCGCGCCAGGGAGCTGAGAGTCATCGACTCCGTGAGGAGCGCCGCGTAGCGTGCTCTGGCGTCCGCTCGGGACAGGGTGGCGACCGCATGGCCGCCCGCATTGGCCTGCCGCGGCCGACCCCGAGGCTCCCGCGACTCGATCGCGAGGTCGATGCCGTACTCACCCAGCCGCTCTCGAGCGGCCTCGACAAGGTGGTCCGCGCCGATTTCCAACGGAGTGACTCCACGTGTGTTCGGTCTTTGGCTCTGTTCAGCTTAACCGAACGCAGCGGAAAACTGAACAGCACAGCTTCTGTGAGCGCATGGAAGGTCGCCCATCGTCGCTTGATCGAAGCGGGTTTGATCTTGCGTTGACCTGGGCACTTTCGGCGGCGTGCCGGAGACCGAGAAGGAACGCTACGAGCGCAACTTCGCCGATCTGCTGCAGGAGCTTCGCGTCGCGCAGACCGGTGTGCAGATCCTGTTCGCCTTTCTGCTGACGCTGCCGTTCAGCACGGGCTTCGACAAGGTCAACGAGTTTCAGCGGGACGTCTACGTGGTCGCGCTGCTCGCCGCGGCCGGTGCCGCCGCCACGCTGATCGCGCCCGTGGCGTACCACCGGGTGCTCTTCCAGCGCGGGCGTAAGCCGGAGCTGGTCCGCTCCGCGCACCGGCTGGCCTCGGGCGGGCTGGTGTTCATGCTGGTGGCGATGGTGAGCGCGGTGCTGCTGATCACCGACTTCATCCTCGACCGCTGGATCGCGTGGCTGCTCAGCGGGCTCACCGCGGCGTGGTTCCTGCTGCTGTGGCTCATGCTGCCCCTGCTGCGCCGGGACGATCGCGACCAGAACCCTACCGCCGAGTAGCACCTGCGAGTAGCGTGGCAGCAAGCCGTCTCGCCAAGGGGGTAAGCCGTGACCGCGAGCGTTTCGGAAAAGCAGGCCCGGCAGGTCGCTGAGGCCGCCCGCGAGTCGGAGTGGCGCAAGCCGAGCTTCGGCAAGGAGCTGTTTCTGGGGCGCTTCCGCCTCGACCTGATCGACCCTTGGCCGGTCGCGGACGAGCGGCCCGACGCCGAGGAGTTCCTGGCCAAGCTCGACGCGTACGTGCGGTCCGATGTGGATGGTGGGCGGATCGAGCGCGAGGCGCGTATCCCGGACGAGGTTTTCCGGGGGCTGGCCGGGCTCGGCGCGTTCGGCATGAAGATCGACAAGAAGTACGGCGGGCTGGGGCTGTCCAACTTGCACTATTGCAAGGCGCTCACGCTCGCCGGCTCGGCCAACCCCTCGATCGGCGCGCTGCTGTCCGCGCACCAGTCGATCGGTGTGCCGCAGCCGCTCAAGCTCTTCGGCACCGACGAGCAGAAGCAGAAATACCTGCCCCGGCTGGCCGGCGGCGAGGTCTCCGCGTTTCTGCTCACCGAGCCGGACGTCGGCTCCGACCCGGCCCGCCTCGGCACCACGGCCGAGCCGGTCGAGGGCGGATACAAGCTCAACGGCGTCAAGCTCTGGGCCACCAACGGCACCGTCGCCACGCTGCTGGTCGTGATGGCGCGGGTGCCCGACAAGGGCATCACCGCGTTCGTGGTGGAGGGCGACGCCGAGGGCATCACCATCGAGCGGCGCAACGCGTTCCTCGGCCTGCGCGGGCTGGAAAACAGCGTCACCCGCTTCCACGACGTGTTCGTGCCGTCCGACAGCGTCATCGGTGGGCTGGGCAAGGGGCTCAAGATCGCGCTGACCACGTTGAACACCGGGCGGCTCTCGCTCCCCGCGATGTGCGTGGGCGCCGGCAAGTGGTCGCTCAACGTGGCCCGCGAGTGGTCCGCGGAGCGGGTGCAGTGGGGGCGGCCGGTCGGCCGGCACGAGGCGGTGGCCAAGAAGATCGCGTTCATCGCCGCCACCACGTACGCGATGGAGTCCATGCTGGACCTCTGCTGCCTCATCGCCGACGACGACAGCAACGACATCCGCATCGAGGCCGCACTGGTCAAGCTCTTCGCGAGCGAGATGGCCTGGCAGGTCGCCGACGAGCTGATCCAGATCCGGGGCGGCCGGGGTTACGAGACGGCCGACTCGCTCGCCGCCCGCGGTGAGCGCGCGGTCGAGGTCGAGCAGCTCCTCCGCGACCTGCGGATCAACCGCATCTTTGAGGGCTCCACCGAGATCATGCACCTGCTGATCGCCCGCGAGGCGGTCGACGCCCACCTCTCCGTCGCCGGCGACATCATCGACCCGGACGCCGGCCTCGGGCGCAAGGCCCGCGCGGGCGCGAAGGCCGGCGCGTTCTACGCCAGGTGGCTGCCCACCCTCGCCGTCGGGCGCGGGCAGGTGCCGATGGGGTACGGCGAGTTCGGCCCGCTGGCCGGCCACCTACGCTACGTGGAGCGCGCGTCTCGCAAGCTGGCCCGTTCGACGTTCTACGCGATGTCCCGCTGGCAGGGAAAGCTGGAGCGCAAGCAGGGCTTCCTCGGCCGGATCGTCGACATCGGCGCGGAGCTCTTCGCGATGTCGGCGGTGTGCGTGCGGGCCCGGTCCCAGCGCGAGACCCAGCCCGGTGGCGTGGAGCTGGCCGACCTCTTCTGCCGCCAGGCTCGGCTGCGGGCCGAGGCGCTCTTCGACGCCCTGTGGGAAAACACCGACGCGCTGGACTCCAAGGTCGCGAAACGTGTCCTGGAGGGCCGCTACGAGTTCCTGGAAGAGGGCATCGTGGCTCCGCCTTCGGACGCGGCCTGGGTGTCGACCTGGGAGCCGGGCCCCTCGACGGCGGAAGACGTCCGCCGCCGCATCCCACCAGCCTGAGCCGCGCCCCGCCAGGACGGGAAACGGTCCAGTCGCCCTACGCGCGGAGGCCGAGGGCTTTCAGCTCCAGGGCGGCCAGCGCCTGTACCGCGTCCTCGTCGCCGCGGCGCCAGGCCTGCGCGACGTCGGGGTCGATGCGGGTCAGCTTGCGCAGCGGTTGATTCGCCAGCGCGCGCAGCGCCAGCAGGTCGCGGCCGGCGGGGGCCGATCGCAGGGCGGCCGCGGCGCCGGCGCGGCGCATCCACCGCACGCGCAACGGGAGCCACACGAAGAGCACCAGGCCGAGCGGAAAGATCAGCAGGCCCAGCGAGAGGGCGAGGGCGAGGTCGTTCACGATGTCCTGTTGCTGCTGCCCCGCGCCGGCCATGGAGCGGGCCGCGTCCGCCGCGCCGTTGAAGGGTGCGGTCAGATCGTCACCCACGATCGGGACGCGGCCGATTTTGCTGCCCACATCGGACAGACCGTCGGCCAGCCCGGTCCCCGCCCCCTCCAGGCGCTGGCCGGGCACGGCGAGCTTCTGCACCAGGTCGTGCAGCCACATCGCGGCCCGGATCGCCGCGTACACCCAGGCGGCGACGAGGAGGTCGGTGATGAGTTGGCGGGCGGCGGCGGGGGTGCGGTCGGCGTAAATCTTCACGGGATCAGCGTCCCGCACGACCCCCAAGATCACCCGGTGCGCGCGGCGCAGTCGGGGCAGGTGCCGAAGATTTCCAGCGTGTGGCTCACGCCGACGAAGCCGTGCTGTGCCGCCACCCGGTCGGCCCAGCTCTCCACCGCGGGCCCCTCGACCTCGACCGTGCGGCCGCAGGAGCGGCACACCAGGTGATGGTGGTGGCCCTCGCTGCACCGGCGGTAGAGGTGCTCGCCGCCGGGCGGCCGCATCACGTCGACCTCGCCCGAGTCGGCCAGGCCCTGCAGCGTGCGGTAGACCGTGGTCAGGCCGACCCGCTCACCCCGCTCGCGCAGCATCGCGTGCAGCTCCTGCGCGCTGTGAAAGCCCTCCACCTCGCCCAGCAGTGAGCTCACGGCGGTGCGCTGGCGGGTGTTGCGGACCGCGGCCCCGGTCCCCTCGTCGATCGTCATCTGGCCTCCCGTGCGTGGCTGACCGCGTCGGCCACGATGTGCGCGATGTGCTCGTCGACCAGTGTGTACGCGATCTCACGGCCGCGGCGGGCGCCCCGCACCACGCCCGCGCCCCGCAGGACGCGCAGATGCTGGGAGACGAGTGGCTGCGGCGCGCCGAGCTTGTCGACGAGCTCGTGCACGCAGCGCTCACCACCGGCGAGCTCGGTGACGATCGCCACTCGGATAGGGGCCGACAGGGCACGGAGCAGCTCGCCCGCCCCTTCGTACGCCTCGTATCCGGCCGTCGTGGTCACCCCGCAACCGTAGTCCAAACCGGGGCGGGATCAGCGCTCGAGGACGACGTCCGGAGGCTCCACATCGGCGGTGTGGGGGATCGCCTGGACGCGGCGGCGGACCAGGCGCCACGCGGCGCCGCCGACGGCGATCGCGATGAAGCCGGCGATGGCCAGCACCACGATCGTGGCCCCGGCGGCGGTGTCGGCCTCGCCGGCCAGCCACACGCCGGTGCCCGCGGAAAGCACGCCCAGGCCCATCGCCAGCGCCATCGTGCCGCGAAAGCCGCGCGTGACCTGTTGCGCCGCCGCCACCGGCACCACCATCAGCGCGCTGACCAGCAGCAGCCCGACCGTGCGCATGGCGATGGTGACGGTGACCGCGGCGGTGACCGCGATCAGCACGTTGAGCGTGCGCACGGGCAGGCCGGAGACGCGGGCGTACTCCTCGTCGTGGCAGATCGCGAAGAGCGCGGGGCGGAGCAGCAGCATCGCGGCGAGCACCGCGGCACCCAGCACGACGATCACCACGAGGTCGTCGCGCGAGGTGGTCGTGAGCGAGCCGAAGAGGTACGCCATGAGGTTGGCGTTGCTGCGGTTGCTGGAGAGGCCCACGAGCATCACGCCGCCCGCGATGCCGCCGTAGAAGAGCAGCGCCAGCGCCTGGTCGCCGGAGGTGCGGCCGCGCTCGCGGAGCAGCTCGATCGCGACGGCGCCGATGGTGGAGACGATCACCGCGGTGAGCACGGGGGAGCGGTCGAGCAGCAGGCCCACGCCGACGCCGGTGAGCGCCACGTGGCCGATGCCGTCGCCGATCAGGGACATCCGCCGCTGCACGAGGTAGATGCCGAGCGCGGGCGCGGACAGCCCGATCACCAGCGCGCCGATCAGCGCGCGGATCATGAAGTCGTACTGGAACATGTTCACGCCTGGAACACCCCGCGCGGCGCCGGATGCTCGTGCGGGTGGACGTGGTCGTGGCCGGGGAGGGCATGATGGCCGGCCGGTGGCGGGCACGCGCCGTCGTGCGCGATCCGTCCATCGTGTACGACCACCGCGCGGCCCACCAGCGGCTGCAGCGGCCCGAGCTCGTGCGCGACGAGCAGCACCGTCCCGCCGCCGCCGACGAACCCGCCCAGCGCCTCGGCGAAGGCCTCCTGGCTGGCCGCGTCGACGCCCGCGGTGGGCTCGTCGAGCACCAGCAGCTCGGGCGAGCCGGCCAGCGCGCGGGCGATCAGCGTGCGCTGCTGCTGCCCGCCGGAGAGGGTGGCCACCGGGTCGGAGGCGCGCTCGGCGAGGCCGACGGCCTCCAGCGCGGCGACCACGGCGGCCTTGTCGGCGGCGCCCGGCGGGCGGAGCACACCGCGGCGGGCTAGGCGGCCCGAGGCCACGACCTCGCGGACCGTGGCGGGCACCCCGCTGCCGGCGCCGACCCGCTGCGGCACGTACCCGATGCGGTGCCACTGCCGGAAGCGGCGCAGCGGCGTGCCGAAGAGCGCGATGCCGCCCGCGCGGAGCGGGATCAGCCCGAGGATCGCGCGGATGAGCGTGGACTTGCCCGAGCCGTTGGCGCCGAGGATCGCCACCACCTCGCCGGGGGTGACACAGAGGGAGACGTCACGCAGGACGGGGCGGTCGCCGTACGCGACCACCCCGTGCGTGACGTCCACGACGTCGCTATCGCTCACCTCGTGCAGCCCAGTGCCGGCTCGAGAGTGGCGAGGTTCTTCCGCATCACCGAAAAGTAGTCGTCGGAGCTGTCCGGTTGCAGCCCTTCGATCGGATCGAGCACGGCCGTCTTCGCACCGACCTCGCTCGCGATGGTATCGGCCACCTTCGGGCTCACCAGCGTCTCGAAGAAGATCGTGGTCGCCTTGTGCTCGCGCGCCTCGGCGGCCACCTCGGCGAGCCGCTTCGGCGAGGGCTCGTCCTCCGGGGTGAGGCCGGTGATGCCGATCTGCTCCAGGTCGTAGCGGTCGGCGAGGTACCCGAACGCGGAGTGGCTGGTCACGATCTCCCGGCGCTGGCAGGTCTTCAGGCCCGCCGCGTACTCCTTGTCCAGCGTGTCGAGGTCGGCGCGGAGCGTGGCCGCGCGGGCGCTGTAGTCGGCGGCGTGGTCCGGGTCGGCCTGTCCGAGGCGCTGGGCGACGCTCTCGCCGATGGTGGCGAGCCGGGTGGGGTCGAGCCAGACGTGCGGGTCCTTGTGTCCCGTCGCCTCCTCGCGCTCCTCGGCCCCGGGCTCCTCGCCCTCGTGCGAATGACCGTCGCCGGCGGCGTTGAGCAGCGGCACCGCCGTCGACACGTCGAACGCCCGGTCGCCGCCCTGCTGCTCCACCGCCTCGTCGACGGCCGGCTGGAAGCCCTTGAGGTAGACGACGACCTTGGCGTCGACGATCTGGGCCACCTGGTCGGCGTTGAGCTCCAGATCGTGGGGCTCGGCGCCGGGCTTGGCGAGGTTGGTCACACTCACCGCGTCGCCCCCGACCTTCTCGGCGACGAACTGGAGCGGGTAGAAGGCGGCCACGACGCTGAGCTTGCCGTCGCCGGCGCCGGAGGCGTCGTCACCACAGGCGGTAAGCGAGCCGATCAGGATGGCCGCGGCGAGCAGTGCCCGAGGGGTGGGGCGGTTTCGCATACCCCTACTCTCCGCCAAGATGACAATGATTGTCAAAAGCGCATGGGTCTATAGGATCTTGACCAGGGCCACGAGGACCAGCAGCCCGAGCATGATCACCCGGATCGCGCGGGTCCGCGGCGCCGTGATCGGCCAGGTGCGGCTCATCAGGTAGATCAGCCCCGCGGCCAGCGCCAGCAGCACGACCCCGCCGATCACGCCGGGCGCGAAGAGCCCCACGAGCACGACGAGCAGCGCCCCGAGGAAAGCGGCGGTCGGGTTGATCCGGGCCAGCCGGGCTTCACGCGTACCCTTCATGGGATCCCACTCTAAGGAGGCGCGCGTGCTGGTCATGAACCGGTTCGTGGTCGAGGAGGACGCGGCCGGGACATTCGCCGAGCGCGCCCACGCCGCGCTGGCCGCTCTGGCCGCCCGCCCCGGCTACCAGCGCGGCCGGCTGACCCGCTCGCTCGACGAGCCCGCGCACTGGTGCCTGGTCACCGAGTGGGAGTCGGTCGGCACGTACCGGCGGGCGCTCGGCGCCTTCGACGTCAAGCTGTACGCGACCCCGCTGCTCGCCGAGTCGCTGGACGAGCCCTCGGCGTACGAGGCGCTGGCCGAGGCCCCACCCGGCGGCGAGGTGGTCACGGCGGCGAGCGACCGCGCACCGGATCCTGGTCGGTGACCCGACCGGCGGGCGAGCGCGCACTACGCTTGCCGTCATGACGCTGGCAGCCGGCGCCCCCTCGCCCACCGACGCGCCACCGCCACCGCCCGGGCCGGGCGTGACGCCACCCTTCGCCGCGCCGCCCACCGAGGGGCGCACGGCGCGCATGTGGGTGTCCCTGGGCGTGGCCGGCCTGGCCGCCGTGCTCTGCTGCGGCGCCGGCGGCACCGCCCTGGTGGGGCTGGTCGTGACCCAGGCCGACGCGCTCAACGAGCAGGCCCAGACGGTCGTCGGCGACTACTTCGACGCGCTCGCCGAGTCGAAGTACGAGGACGCGTACAAGTTGCTCTGTGACGACGTGCAGCGCGACGAGTCGCCGGCCCAGTTCACCGCCCGGGTCTCGCGTGAGCCGCGGATCACGGCTTACCAGGTGGGCGACGTCAAGCTCACCGACCTGACCGTGCCGACCGACGTGACCTACGCGACGGGTGGGCAGGACCGGCTGGAGATCACGTTGGTCCAGGACTCGGGCACCGGCGAGTTCGAGGTGTGCGGCATCGCGGGGTAATCTGCTGGGGCTTTGGCCGCCGGTAACCGTACTGTGTCGGTAGCCGTTGTAAATCCCGTCCGCACCTAATTGGTCCCCGCCGACCGCCAGCCGGCGCAGGAGGAAATTGATATGCCAGCCGACCGCATCGACTCCGTCGTCAGCCTCGCCAAGCGCCGGGGCTTCGTCTTCCCCTCCAGCGAGATCTACGGGGGCACCCGGTCGGCGTGGGACTACGGCCCACTCGGCGTGGAGCTCAAGGAAAACGTCCGCCGCCAGTGGTGGCGCACCATGGTGCAGCAGCGCGACGACATCGTGGGCCTCGACTCCGCCGTGATCCTGTCCAAGGACGTGTGGGCCGCCTCGGGCCACCTCGACGCGTTCGTCGACCCGCTGACCGAGTGCCTCTCCTGTCACAAGCGCTTCCGCGCCGACCACCTGGAGGAGGCGTTCGAGCACAAGCACGGCCGCCCGGCCGCCGGCCTCTCCGAGATCAACTGCCCCAACTGTGGCAACAAGGGCACCTTCACCGAGCCGCGCATGTTCAACGGCCTGATGAAGACCTACCTCGGCCCGGTGGAGAGCGACGAGGGCCTGCACTACCTGCGCCCCGAGACCGCGCAGGGCATCTTCGTCAACTACCGAAACGTGGAGACCGCCGCCCGCAAGAAGCCGCCGTTCGGCATCGCGCAGGTCGGCAAGTCGTTCCGCAACGAAATCACCCCGGGCAACTTCATCTTCCGCACGCGCGAGTTCGAGCAGATGGAGATGGAGTACTTCGTAGAGCCCGGCACCGACGAGCAGTGGCACGAGTACTGGCTGCAGGAGCGGTGGAATTGGTACATAGACCTCGGTCTCTCGCCGGAAAACCTGCGCTTCTTCGAGCACCCGAAGGAGAAGCTGTCGCACTACTCGAAGCGGACGGTCGACATCGAGTACCGCTTCCAGTTCGGCGGCACTGACTTCTCCGAGCTCGAGGGCATCGCCAACCGCACCGACTTCGACCTCACCACGCACAGCAAGCACTCCGGCGTCGACCTCTCCTACTTCGACCAGGAGAAGCAGGAGCGCTGGATGCCGTACGTGATCGAGCCGGCCGCCGGCCTCACCCGCGCGGTCCTGGCCTTCCTGCTCGAGGCGTACGACGAGGACGAGGCGCCCAACACCAAGGGCGGCGTCGACAAGCGCACGGTGATGCGCTTCGACCCCCGGCTGGCGCCGATCAAGGTGGCGGTGCTCCCGCTCTCCCGCAACCCCGACCTCTCGCCAAAGGCCCGCGAGCTGGCCGCCACGCTGCGCAAGCGGTGGATCGTGGAGTTCGACGACTCCCAGGCGATCGGCCGCCGCTACCGCCGGCAGGACGAGATCGGCACGCCATTCTGCGTGACGGTCGACTTCGACACCCTGCAGGACGACGCGGTGACGGTCCGCGACCGCGACACGATGCGGCAGGAGCGCGTCCCGCTGGACCAGGTCGAGCGCTACCTGCTCGATCGGCTCCCCGGCTGCTAGCACCCCGCTGACCGACCCCGGATCCGCGTGACCGGACCTCCAGTCACGCGGATTCGCCTTAGATCAACAATTCCAAGCCATATCTGAGCTACCGCGACGTCCGCCGTGGTCCAGACCGCCGCTCCCGCGGCCTCACCCTCCGCGCGACACAATCCAACCTCGGTGTGTGTGCGCCGACCGCATTCGTCCCCTCCGCGCGCGGAGTAGGCAGTGAGCGCCACCCAGCCCGGCCCGCCCTGTCGATCAGGAGCGTGATGCCGTTACACGCCGACGGACACGCCCATCAAGTCCCTCGATCCGGAAAGCGCGGCGCCCTCGCCGCGCGATCGTGGGAGATGCTCTGTGTCGACCAGTCGGCGGGCAGACTGCGGGGCTGTCGCCGCAGCTCCGTCACGCAGCGTTGGCGGATGTGGTGGGGGATTGCGATCGCCCTGGATGATCCTCGGCAACGCCAGTAGATCGTGGTACGGAACTGCCCCATAGGGGCGGGTGCGTACCACGATCTCTTGGGTTGGGCGCACACCAGGTGCGGTCAGCAGACAAATCACCGTAAAGCTCTCACTACCCAGCGCGACGGGGCCGAGGCGCGAACCGCACCAAAAGCGGAGGGTGGGGCCGCGGGAGCAGCGTCCGACCTAATGCCACTCGGCTTAAGTTGATCTTGGACTGAGTTGGTCTCGATCACGCGCTTTCGGCCGTCGTGGTCCGGCGGCATGGGGTTTGGAAGGTAGTTCGTCCGCATCCCCTGAAAGGGCACTCGTGTTCTGTCCCGGCGCAACGGATCCGTGCTGTGTGCCGGGCAGCGTTCGGGGGTTTGTGAAAGTTTGTTGCTGCCCTGGCAGCGATAACTGTTCACAAATCCAGGGTGGTGCGCCACATGGCCGTCTGTGGCGCTTAAATCGATCTTGGATTGGGTTGGTTCCGGTGCTTGGTCGTTGTGGTGGCTGGTGTGCACGAAAGACCGGTGGGCGGTGACCCGGCTCCACGACGGGGGTCTCGGGCCGGCGTGATCGTCTACCCGAAATCCGCGCTTCGCGGCGCTCTGGCCGGGCGACCGCGGTGACTCGCGTGCGGGCCTGGGCGGTTGTGCACCGCGGAGGGTGAGGCCGCGGGAGCAGCGGTCTGGACCACGACGGAGATCGCGGTAGCTCAAAACTTCTTTCGCTTCGAGGGTCCGTCGCGAGGGTCCGGCGTGGGAGGGGCCCTAGGGCGCGGCGTTAGAAGGCGAAGCCGCCGGGGCGGCGGTTGCGGTCGGCGATCAGGCCGGCCAGCGTGGCGAGGGCGATCTCGGCGGGGGTCTTGGAGCCGATGTTGAGGCCGATCGGCCGGTGCACCCGGGCGATGTCCTCGTCGTCGACGCCGAGATCCTTGAGTGCCTCGATGTGTGGCGCGGTGTGCCGCTTGGCGCCCATCACGCCGATCCACCGCGCCTTGCTGTCGAGCGCGTCGCGCAGCATCGTGCCCAGCTCGGGGCGGTCGTGGTCGGTGATGACGACGTCGGTGTGCGGGTCGAGCCCGGCGGCGGTGACGCTGGCAACGGTCTGGTCGCCGTGTGGCTTGGGGGTGCCGGCCAGCAGCCTCGGCTGGGGCTCCACGAGCACGGTGCGGTAGCCCAGGTCGGCGGCGAAACGGATCAGATGCTCGGCTACGGGCGTCTCGAAGACGGCGACGAGCGTGCGCGGTCCATGATCGGGCGGAAGGTCGCCGTGAGCCGTGGCGCACGCCGGATCGGATGTGGTCACCACCTCAAACTACCCTGGTTGCTGTGAGTGGGACGTTGATGCTGGGTCGGCACGGGATCGACCCGCCGGTGGTGCTGGCGCCGATGGCCGGCATCACCAACGTGGCGTTCCGCCAGCTCTGCCGGGAGTACGGCGCGGGCCTCTACGTCTGCGAGATGATCACGACGGTCGCGCTGCATCACCGCAACCCGAAGACTGAGCGGCTGATCCAGTTCGGCGCGGGCGAGTACCCGCGGAGTATGCAGCTCTACGGCGTCGACCCGGACATCACCGCCAAGGCCGTGCGGCGGGTGGTCGACGAGGGGCTGGCCGACCACATCGACCTCAATTTCGGCTGCAGCGTCAAGAAGATCACCAGCAAGGGCGGCGGCTCGGCGATCCCGTGGAAGCGGCGGCTCTTCGGGGCGATCGTGCGCGCGGCCGTCGACAACGCGGCGGGGCTGCCCGTCACGGTGAAGATGCGCAAGGGCATCGATGACGATCACCTGACCTACGTGGAGGCGGGGCTGATCGCGCAGGACGCCGGGGTCGCCTGGGTCGCGCTGCACGCGCGGACCGGTGCGCAGCGCTACTCCGGCGCGGCCGACTGGGAGGCGATCGCCACGCTCAAGCAGGCGCTCGACGTGCCGGTGCTGGGCAATGGCGACATCTGGGAGGCCGACGACGCCCTGCGCATGGTGGCCGAGACCGGGTGCGACGGCGTCGTGGTGGGCCGCGGCTGCCTCGGTCGCCCGTGGCTCTTCGCCGACCTCGCGGCCGGGTTCGCCGGCCGGAGCGAGCGTGTCCTACCCAATCTGGGTGAGGTCGCCCGGGTCATGCGCCGCCACGCTGAGCTGCTGGTCGACTGGTGGGGCGTCGAGCGGGAGGCGGTCACCGACTTCCGCAAGCATGTCGCCTGGTATCTCAAGGGCTTTCCGGTCGGCGCCGAGCTGCGCCGCTCGATGGCGATGGCTTCCTCGCTCGCCGAGCTCGACGACCTGCTGGGCAAGGTCGACACCAATGAGCCGTTTCCGACCGAGATATTGGGCTTGCCCCGCGGCCGCACCAACGCGCCGGCCCGGGTCGTACTCCCATACGGGTGGCTCGACGACCGCGACTCCGAAGCCGTCCCGGACGACGCCGAGCACGACGATTCCGGCGGCTGAGGCGCTCGAAACTGCTCGTGGGACCGTTCCCAGAGACGGGCGTGAACGTCACAGTCCCGGAGGGTGTGCCGATGGTCACCGAACCCTCCCGTGACGTGGCGTATCTCGCTTAACCTTCGCCCACCATTGGGTACTAAACCCTCGTTCAACGGTGAACGCGGTGGCAGGAGGCTCAGGTGGCAGGCAACGACGTCTACGTGTACGACTTCGCCGAAGGCAACAAGGACATGGCGGACCTCCTCGGCGGCAAGGGGGCCAACCTCGCCGAGATGACCAACCTGGGGCTGCCGGTGCCGCCCGGCTTCACGATCACCACCGAGGCGTGCCGGGCGTACCTGTCCACCGGCCACGAGCCTGACGGACTGCGCGAGCAGGTCGACACCCACCTGGCCGCACTGGAGCAGGCGCGTGGCAAGCGCCTCGGCGACGCGGCCGACCCGCTGCTGGTGTCGGTGCGCTCGGGCGCCCGCTACTCCATGCCGGGCATGATGGAGACCGTCCTCAACGTGGGGCTCAACGACGACAGCGTGGCCGGCCTCGCCGCGCAGGCCGGCGGAGACGAGCGCTTCGCGTGGGACTCGTACCGGCGGCTGATCCAGATGTTCGGCAAGACCGTGTGCGAGGTCCCCGGTGAGGAGTTCGAGCACGCGCTCGACGAGGCCAAGCAGGGCCGCGGCACCGACAACGACCTCGACCTCGACGCGGGTGACCTGCGGGCGCTGGTCGACGAGTACAAGAAGATCTTCGCCAAGCACGCCGGGCGCGAGTTTCCCCAGGACGCCCGCGAGCAGATGGACCTCGCGATCCGCGCGGTCTTCGAGTCGTGGAACGCCGACCGGGCCGTGCTCTACCGCCGCCAGGAGCGCATCCCGGCCGACCTCGGCACCGCGGTGAGCGTGGTCTCGATGGTCTTCGGCAACCTCGGGCCCGACTCCGGCACCGGCGTCGCCTTCACCCGCGATCCCGCCTCCGGCACCCAGGGCATCTACGGCGACTACCTCGCCAACGCGCAGGGCGAGGACGTGGTGGCCGGGATCCGCAACACGATCCCGCTGCAGGAGCTGGAGCGGCTGGACAAGGAGTCATACGACGAGCTCCTCGGCATCATGGCCACATTGGAGGGTCACTACCGCGACCTGTGCGACATCGAGTTCACCATCGAGCAGGGCAAGCTGTGGATGCTGCAGACGCGGGTGGGCAAGCGCACCGCGGCGGCCGCGTTCATCATCGCCGGCCAGCTCGTCGACGAGGGGCTGATCGACCTCGACGAGGCCGCGCGGCGGGTCACCGGCGCGCAGCTGGGCCAGCTGATGTTCCCCCGCTTCGACCTCTCCGGGAAGCCGAAGCCGTTGGCCAAGGGCGTCGGCGCCTCGCCCGGCGCGGCGGTCGGCAAGGCGGTCTTCGACGCCGCCCGCGCGGTCGAGCTGGCCAAGGAGGGCGAGGCGGTCATCCTGGTACGCCGGGAGACCAACCCGGACGACCTGCCCGGCATGATCGCGGCGCAGGGCATCCTCACCTCGCGCGGCGGCAAGACGAGCCACGCGGCGGTGGTGGCGCGGGGGATGGGCAAGACGTGCGTCTGCGGCGCGGACACGCTCGATGTGGACAGTCGCAAGAAGAAGTTCACCGTGAACGGTACGGCGATCTCCGAAGGGGACGTCATCTCCATCGACGGCACGACCGGCCGGGTGTACGTCGGCGAGGTGCCCGTGCGGCCGTCGGTGGTGGTGCGGTACTTCGAGGGCGAGATCGAGTCCACTGAGGACCAGCTCGTCGCGGCGGTACACCGCATCATGTCGCACGCCGACGCGGCCCGGCGGCTGCTCGTCCGGACGAACGCGGACACCGGGCGGGACGCGGCGCGGGCGCGGCGTTTCGGGGCCGAGGGGATCGGCCTCTGCCGCACGGAGCACATGTTCCTGGGCGACCGGCGGGAGCTCGTCGAGCGGCTCATCCTCGCCAGCACCGAGGGCGAGCGGCAGGCGGCCCTCGACGCGCTGCTTCCCTTGCAGCGGGCCGACTTCGTGGAGATCTTCGAGGCGATGGACGGGCTGCCGGTGACGGTGCGGCTGATCGACCCGCCGCTGCACGAGTTCCTGCCGTCGCTGGAGGAGCTGGCGGTGAGCGTCGCGGTCGCCCACGAGCGGGGCGAAAAGGTGGGCAAGTCCGAGGCACTGCTCGCGGCCGTACGGCGGATGCACGAATCCAACCCGATGCTGGGGCTGCGCGGCGTCCGGCTCGGGCTGGTCATCCCGGGCCTGTTCGCCATGCAGGTACGCGCGATCGCCCAGGCCGCGGCCGAGTGCGCGCGCCGCGGCGGAGACCCGCGCCCGGAGATCATGGTGCCGCTCGTCGGGGCCGTGCAGGAGCTGGAGACGGTACGCGCCGAGGCCGAGCGCATCATCTCCGAGGCGGGTGCGAGCGAGGTGTCGATCGGCACGATGATCGAGGTGCCGCGGGCCGCGCTGACCTCGGGACAGATCGCCGAGGCGGCCGACTTCTTCTCGTTCGGCACCAACGACCTCACCCAGATGGCGTGGGGCTTCTCCCGCGACGACGTCGAGGGCGCGTTCTTCTGGCGCTACCTCGAGCTGGGCATCTTCGGCATCTCGCCATTCGAGTCGATCGACCGGGACGGCGTCGGGCGGCTGGTGCGCATCGCGGTGGAGGAGGGGCGCGCGGCCCGGCCCGACCTCAAGATCGGCGTCTGTGGCGAGCACGGCGGTGACCCGGAGTCGGTGCACTTCTTCCACGAGGTGGGGCTGGACTACGTCTCCTGTTCACCCTTCCGGGTGCCGATCGCGCGGCTGGAGGCGGGCCGCGCCGCGATCGAGACGGCGGAGGCATCGGAGAGCCGCTGAGCCGGAGTGACGGCCGCTGGGCCGAAGGTCCGCCGGCCGGGGAGGGCGTGCTCCCCGACCGGTGGACGTCTCCGCGCTCAGACGTCGAGGTTTTCCTCGACCTGGCGCAGCTGGTGGCGGGCCATGGCCAGGTTGGCGCGGGTCTTCAGCAGCGCCACGTACAGGAACAGGCCCTTGCCCTGGCGCCCGCTGAGCGGGCGGATCATGTGGTACTGAGTGTCCAAAGTAATCAAGATGTCTTCGATCGCCTCCTTGATGTTGAGCATCTCCATGGCGCGCAGCTTGGCCCGCACCACGTCGGTGTTGCCGGCGGCCGCGACGGCCAGGTCGAGGTCTTTGGTGCCGCCGATCGTGCCGAGCGCCATGCCGCTCGTGTAGTCGGCCACGGCCGCGCCGATGGCACCGTCGATCTGCATGATTTCCTTGAGGCTCGCGTCCATGTCAGCCATGGGGATGGGCTCCTGTCCTGTGTGGATGGTCTCGGGCGGTCGTCGTTAGCGGGAAATCGTGGCCATTGGTGTGCGGCGGGCGAGGCGCTGCCGCTCGGGTGAGTTGACCGGCTGCGCCGGCACGGGCGGCGGCGGCGCGGCGGGAGCGTCGATGATCGAGCCGAGCCGGGCCGCTATCCGGCGGGCCTCGTGGTGCAGCCGGGCCAGGTTGGCGTCCGGGCTGGCCAGCACGGTGAGAAGGCCGCGGCGTCCGGCCGCGTACGTGACGATGGAGCCGCCGTCCGCCTGGATCACCGTCTCGCGCAGGTGACCCTGCTGGACGGTGGCGGCGAACCGCTGCCCGAGGCCGAGGCTGGCCGCGGCGAGGGCGGCGACGGTCTCCGCCTCCACGCTGCCGGGCCTGCCGTCCTTTCCGGTGCCCATGTCGCTTGCGATGAGCATGCCGTCGGTGCTCGCGAGCACCGCGCCGGCGATGTCGGGCAACCGCTGGCGCAGCGCCCTCAACTCGGCGATCCCGTCCAAGGATCATCCCCCCTTCGGTGATGGATTTGGTTACGTCACAGGGCTTCCAGGCCCGACCGGATGCGGGTGAGCAGGGCCTCATCCAGCTCATCCCGGTACGCGGGCGGTGGGTCCGGTCCGGACAGCTGCTCTCCCGGTGTCCGGCGGGGCAGCCGGGCGTCGGCCTGCGCGGGGCGGCCGCTCGTGGCGGGTGCGGCGGCGACCGCCCGGCGACCGCCGCCCGAGCGTCGCGAGGCCGCGGCGCCGTTGCCCTTGTCGCGCGCGGCCCGGGTCTGCGATTTGGCGGCCGCTCCCGCCTTGGCGGCGACGGTCGCCCGGCCGACCGCCTTCTCCGAGCCGACCGCGTCGCCGTTCGGGCTCGGGTCCTCCGGCGGATCGCCGGCCGGCTCGTCCGCCGGCTCCTCGGGTGGCGTGGCCGCGATCAGGCCGGCGGCCGCCAGGCGGCGCAGCTCGAGGAGCGTCGTGTAGCCGGCCCGCCCCAGCAGGCGCGCCAGGTCGGTGGCGGTCCGCCGGCCGTCACAGTGGACGATCAGCTCCCACTGCGGTGCGGTGATCACCAGGCGTGGCGTCGGGGCACGCGGGGTCGCGCGCAGCCGCCCGGTGTCTACATCGGACGAGGGATGTACGTCGTCGAGCAGCTTGCGGCGCCGGGTCAGCTCGCGACCGAGCACCGCGGCGTCCACCTGGCACACCTGGCCGACCGAGTGCCGCTCGCCGGCCTCGAAGCGGACCCGGGCCGGTGCCGGTGACAGCACGAAGAACGCCGCGTCGTAGATCGCGCCGAGCGTGCACAGCTCCAGCTCGCCCTGGGTCAGGTGGCCCTGCGCGACCAGCAGCGGACCGACCTCGTCGCCGCTCGCGAGAGCCGGCGCCCACACCACCTCGGGCAGGCGGCCCGAGGTCGTGAGCAGCTCGCCCACGCCCGGGGAGGCCGGGGACTCGACGTAGCTGACCCACCCGTCAGTCAGGTAGACGATGCCGCCCGGCTCGCCCTCGACGTACAGGGCGCCGGTCTCGCCGGCGCCGGCGAGCTGGGTGAGGGTGCGGCGTGGAGGCACGGCTCGGCCCGTGCGCGCGGTCTTCACCGCCCCTACCGCCCGGCGGAGGTGACCGGAACGGCGGCGAGGGCCCGCGCGGCGGGGACAGCCGCGGGTGCGGCTGGTGCGCCGGAGAGGCCGTCCGCGAGCTGCCGCAGCTGTCTGCGGGCCATCGCCAGGTTGCCCTGGGTGCGGTCGAGCCACAGGTAGAGCACGAGCCGGCTGTCGAACACCGTGTGCACCTGCTGGATCAGGTGGTAGCCATCGAGGGTGGTGATGATGACGTCTTCGACGCGATCGCCCGGCCGGGCCGAGGCGAAGGGGGCGCCGGTGACCGCGACGTTGACGATCTCGGCGGTGCCAGCCCAGGTGGCGTCGGGGTCGTCGGTGGGTGCGCGGCCGACCGCGCCGACGGCGAAGCCGGTCGTGTGGTCGATGAGGCTCGCGCCGATGGCACCGTGGATCGCCATCGCCCGCGTGAGGCAGTCGTCAATGCCGGACACGTGTGCTCCTCGGCCCGGAGGTGCGCTCGCCACCCAGTCCGGCCTGGTGGGTGTCGAGCTCCGGGCATAGTGATATGTCGACCAGCAGCCGCCACGCCGGTCCGGTCGTTGTCGCGCCAGCACGTTACCGCGCGCGGCTGACCGAATACGGCCGGCGATCGGTCAGCAAGTCTCGGATGATCGGCGGTTGTCGTTCGCCGCCCCAGCGGGCTCACAGGTACCGGCGTCACCCGCGATGATGATCCTGGGCGTAACGTGGTCGTCACTTTGGCGACGTCTGGCGATAAGACGTCGCCTGACGACAACTAGGGTCTATCTGACGGATCTTTGTGGGGCTGCGGCGGGTCCAGGCGACGACCAGCGGCACCGGACGAAAGGCCACATACAACACCGGTATGCGACCTTCCGCCCGGCACCCCTGGACCGCCGCCTGGACCTCGCCTCGCACCCACAAGATCCATCAGATAGACCCTAGGACAAAACGGGAGGCGTACCTATGGGCAGCCGCTGGGAGAACCTGGTCGTCGATGCGCTCGATCCGGCGCGACTCGCGCGCTGGTGGGCCGAGGCGCTCGGCTACCAGATCACCTACGAGCGGCCCGACGAGGTGGAGATCCGCCGCAAGCCCGACGAGCTGCCCGGCCTGATCTTCGTGCCCGTGCCGGATATCAAGGCCGGTAAGAACCGCCTGCACGTCGACCTCCGCCCCACCGACCAGGAAGCCGAGGTCGAGCGCTTGGTCAACATGGGCGCCCGCCACGTCGACGTGGGCCAGGGCGGCGGGGCCGGCTGGGTGGTGCTCGCCGACCCCGAGGGCAACGAGTTCTGCGTCCTGAAGCAGCGCGAATAGGGCGATAGAGTCGTGGCGTGATCGAGGCCGAGCGGTTCGTGCCCGAGCCGCGCAAGGACACGGGACAGGGGCGTAGCCCGTTCGAGCGGGATCGGGCGCGGGTGCTTCACTCCGCGGCGTTTCGACGGCTGGCCGCCAAGACCCAGGTGCACACCGCCGGCTCCGGTGACTTCCTGCGTACCAGGCTCACCCACTCGCTGGAGGTCGCGCAGATCGCGCGGGAGATGGGCGCCCGGCTGGGGTGCGACCCGGACGTGGTCGATGTGGCCGGGCTTGCCCACGACCTGGGACACCCGCCGTTCGGCCACAACGGCGAGGACGCCCTCGACGCGGTCGCGCAGGGGTGTGGCGGCTTCGAGGGCAACGCCCAGACGCTGCGGGTACTCACGCGGCTGGAGGCCAAGATCGACGGCGCCGGCCTCAACCTCACCCGCGCCTCGCTCGACGCGACCTGCAAATACCCCTGGCCGCGCCAGGACGGGCGGCGCAAGTTCGGCGTCTACGCCGACGACACGGAGATCTTCGCCTGGGTGCGCGCCGGTGCGGCTGAGGAGGCCCGGTGCCTGGAGGCCCAGGTCATGGACTGGGCCGACGACGTGGCCTACTCGGTGCACGACGTCGAAGATGGCGTATTCGGCGACTACATCCCGCTCGGGCGGCTGCTGGTCGACGCCGACGAGCGAGCGGCGCTCTGCGCGGATGTGGCGGCCGCCTACTCCGCCGAGACGCCCGGCGACCTGGCCGAGGTGCTCACCGACCTGCTCGCCGACGCCGCGCTCGCACCCCTGGCCGGATACGACGGCAGCTACCGCGCGCAAGCCGCGCTCAAGGGCGCGACGAGCGTGCACATCGGCCGCTTCGTGGCCGCCGCCGTGGAGGCCACGAAGGCGCGGTCGGGGGAGGGGCCGCTGCGCCGGTACGCCGCCGACCTGATCGTGCCGCGCCTGATCCGGGCGCAGTGCGCACTCCTCAAGGGCATGGCCCTGCGGTACGTGATGCGCCGCGACGGCGCCGAGCCGTGGTACGAGCGGCAGCGGGAGATCCTCACCGACCTGGTCCGCGGCCTGGCCGCCCGGGCGCCGGACGGGCTCGACCCGATCTTCGCACCGTTGTGGAAGGCCGCGCCGGACGACGCCAGCCGGCTTAGAGTGGTCATCGACCAGGTGGCCTCTTTGACCGACCCCGCCGCCGTGGCCTGGCACCAGCGACTCACCGGAGGCTGAGCTGCATGTATTTGATCGTCGGCGCGTCACTAGCCGGGGCGAAGGCGGCACAGACGCTGCGCGAGGAGGGCTACACCGGGCGGCTGGTGCTGGTCGGTGAGGAGACCGTCCGGCCGTACGAGCGGCCGCCACTCTCCAAGGGCTACCTGGTCGGGAAAGAGCCGCGGGAGAAGGCGTTCGTGCACGACGCGGAGTGGTACCAGGAACACGACGTCGAGCTGATCCTCGGCCGCCGCGCCACCCACCTCGACACAGCCGCCCACACCGTCACGCTCGACGGGGTCGACGAGCTGCGCTACGAAAAGTTGTTGCTGGCCACCGGATCGCGCGTGCGCACGCTCGACGTGGCCGGTGCGGACGCCCACGGCATTCGCTACCTGCGCACGATGGACGAGGCCGAGGCGCTGCTCGACGCCCTGCGTCCCGGTGGCAACGTGGTGGTGGTCGGCGCCGGCTGGATCGGCCTGGAGGTCGCCGCGGCCGCCCGCGAGCACGGCTGCACCGTCACGGTGGTGGAGACGGCGCCGCTCCCACTGCACAATGTGCTCGGTCACGAGGTGGCGGCCGTCTTCCGCGCCCTGCACGAGGCGCGTGGCGTGCGCTTCCACCTCGAGGCCGAGCTGCGCGAGATCGGCGCCGTCAGCGGCGACGTGTCCAATGTGGTCCTCGAGGACAACACCGAGATCCCCGCCGACCTGGTCGCCGTCGGCGTCGGCATCCGGCCGGCGACCGAGCTCGCCGAGACGGCCGGCCTCGCGGTCGACGACGGCGTGCTCACCGACGCGTCGCTGCGCACGGCGGACCCCGACGTGTACGCCTGCGGCGACGTGGCCCGCTTCCTCAGCCCCTTGGTCGGCGAGCGGATCCGGGTCGAGCACTGGTCCAACGCGCTCAACGGCGGCCCGGCCGCGGCCCGCTCGATGCTCGGCCAGCCGGTCTCGTACGACCGCGTGCCGTACTTCTTCACCGACCAGTACGACCTGGGCATGGAGTACGCCGGCTGGGTGCCGCCCCGCGGCTACGACCGCGTAGTCTTCCGTGGCGATCCCTCCATCGTGGACGGCAAAGCCCCGGAGTTCGTGGCTTTCTGGACAAAGCAGGGCCGCGTGCTCGCCGGTATGAACGTCAACGTGTGGGACGTGCAGGACCAGATCCAGGCTTTGGTACGCGCCGGATACGCGGGCGGCACCGTCGACCTGGACCGCCTGGCGGACCCGTCGGTGCCGCTGGAATCCCTAGCGGGCTGATGGGTCGGCTCGGATTTTACGTGAGAAGTATTCAGTTCGGTCGACCGTTACCTCCGCGTGATCAAACGAGCCTTGCTGTGATTGAATCCATAGCGTTTCATGTGTGAATGGTTGTCACGCACGACGCCATGGGGACGCTGATGCCGCAGCGTCGCGGGATGTGCATTCCTCGTGCCTCTGGTCGCGCACGTGCCTTATGTGCCGTGTATCTGTAAGCGACCTGCGAGTTGATTCGCCCCTGGTGGTCCTGCTGAGCACAAGCTCATGGGGGGTTTCATGCTTGTCGGACAAGATAGAGAGCTGGTAGAGCGCGACAGGGAGTCAGCCCAGCTGGCTTCATCGCTGTCGGAATGCTTAAGCGGTAAAGGGGGCGTGGTAACGCTGAGCGGTCCGGTCGGCGCCGGAAAGACCGCTTTGCTGCGTTATTTCGCCGGCCGCGCCGTGGAGTCAGGCTTCTTACACCTGAGCGCGAAGGCGTCCCGCGCCGAGCGCTACGCCGCGATGGGCGTCATGGGTCAGATCTTCGGGGGTGCGTCCTTGCCGGACGAGGCCGCCGACAAGGTCATGCGGCTGCTCGACGACGCCGCGCTGACCGCGATGCTCGGCGACCGCGACGACGAGTCGCAGCAGGTCGACGGGCAGGTGCGGCGAGGGTTGAGCGGCGTGCTGCTGGAGCTGGCCGAGCGGGCACCGCTGCTGATCAGTGTCGACGACGGGCATTTCGCCGACGCGGAGTCGATGCAGTGCCTGCTCTACCTCATCCGCCGGATCGAGAGCGCCCGCGTCCTGGTCGTGCTGACCGGCACCGCGGGGATGCGTCCACCGTGGCCGCGCCTGGCCGCCGAGCTGGTGAGCCAGCCCAACTACCGGCAGATGCGGCTCAGCCTGCTCTCGCCCGATGGGGTCGCGTCCATGCTCGCCGGCCGGATCGACCTCGGCGACACCGAGCCCGAGTTTTGGCACAGGCTCAGCGGAGGGAGCCCGTTGCTGCTCGGTGCCCTGGTCGAGGACTACCGGGCGGAGCACCGGGTGCCGTCGTCCCCGGAGGGGGTGGCCGGCGAGGCGTTCACCCAGGCCATCCACACCTGCCTGTACCGGGGCGACGAGTCCATGCTGCCGGTCGCGCGGATGCTCGCGCTGCTCGGCGAGCCGGCCTCACCCGCCCTGCTCAGCGATCTGCTCGGCGACGCCTGCCCATCGGCTGCGGGCGGGCTGGAGGCGGCCACCGAGGCCGGCCTCGTCGAGGCCGGCCGGTTTCGCCACCCGCGGGCCGCGGTCGCCGTGCTCGACGCGATGAGCACGCACGACCGGGCCGAGCTGCACGACCGGGTCGCGCACGTGCTGTACCGCAACGGCGCCGCCGCGCTCGCGGTGGCCCGGCATGTCCTGGCCGCCCGCCGCACCTATGCGCCCTGGTCGGTGCCGGTGCTGCGAGAAGCCGCCGAGCAGGCGATGGAGCAGGACGACATCGGCCTGGCGCTCGACTGCCTGCGCCTGGCCGAGCGCAGCCGGGTCGACGTGGCCGAGCGGGCCGTCATCCACGCCGCGCTGTTGCGGGCCACCTGGCGGCTCGACCCGACCTCCGCCGAGCGGTACGCACGCGAGCTCCTGCTGGTCGCCCGGGCCGGGATGCTCCGCACCGACCTCGCGCTGATGCTCGTCAAGCACCTGATGTGGTTTGGCCGCCCGACCGAGGCGGTCGAGGTGCTCGACATCATCGGCACCCCGGAGTGCGCGGAGGAGGCGCTCGCCGTCTCTTGCGTCCGGGTCCGCTTCGGCTACTTCTATCCCGGTGTGGCCGGCGTCCGGGGCGGCGAGACGGCTCTGCCGCGGGCCGCTGCCCTCACCGCCGCGGCCGGCAAGCTGTGGGTCCGCACCGCCAACATCGTCGACGCGGTACACCGTGACGGCATCACCGAGGAGGCCGTCGCCGACGCCCAGGCGATCCTCCAGCAGCACCGGCTCGACGACCACACCTGGGAGTCGATCATCATCTCGCTGGAGACGATGGTGCTGGCCGAGTGCCTGGACGAGGCGGCCGACTGGTGCGACGGCCTGCTGAAGGAGGCGGAAGACCGGCGGGTGCCCACCTGGCGCGCGCTGCTCTCCGCGATGCGGGCCACGATCAGCCTCCGCCACGGCAACCTGCCCGACGCCGAGCGGTACGCCCAGGCCGCGCTCTCCCTCATCCGGCCGAAAGGGCTCGGCGTCTTCATCGGTGGCCCGATCTCGGTGCTGCTGCTGGCCGCCACCCGCCGGGGCCAGTTCGACGAGGCGTTGCGCCTGCTCGCGATGCCGGTACCGGAGGCCATGTTCCAGACCCCGTTCGGCCTCTACTACCTGCGCGCCCGCGGCCGATTCCACCTGGCCAGGCAGAGCCACAAGGTGGCGATCGAAGACTTCGAGGCCTGCGGCGACCTGATGGTGCGGTGGGGTCTCGACGTGCCCGGCCTCGCACCGTGGCGCACCGACCTCGCCGAGGCCCGGCGCGGTCTCGGCATCCAGGGCCGCCACCTCGCCGCCGAGCAGCTGGCCAAGCTGGGGCCGTACAACCGGCGCACCCGGGGCATTTCACTGCGGGAGCTGGCCGCCACCGCGGAGCTCAAGCAGCGGGCCGGGCTGCTGCGCGAGGCCGTCGAGGAGCTGCGCGCGGGCGGCGACCAGCTCGAGCTCGTCGAGGCGATGGCGGAGCTCGGCGAGGTGCGGCACGAGCTCGATCCCGAGCCGCCGGAGGATCCGGTCATCGACGAGCTGAGCGACGCCGAGCGGCGGGTCGCCGCCCTCGCGGCGCAGGGACACACCAACCAGCAGATCGCCCGCCAGCTCTTCATCACGGTCAGCACGGTCGAGCAACATCTGACCAGGGTGTACCGGAAACTGGGTATCAACCGCCGGTCGGACCTGCCGTTCAGCCTCGTCGCCGGGCTGCGCAACACAGCCTGACGCAAGGAGGCGCGGCTACGATCGGTGGGTGCTCGCACAGCCCAGGCTCCTGGCCATCAGCGACCTGCACGTGGCCTATGCGGACAACCGCCAGCTCGTGGAGGGTTACCGTCCCGAGACCGACGACGACTGGCTGCTGGTGGCCGGCGACGTCGGCGAGATGATGGAAGACGTCGAGTGGGCCCTCCGGCTGCTGGCCGGGCGGTTTCGCAAGGTGGTGTGGGCGCCGGGCAACCACGAGCTGTGGACGCCCAAGGAAGACAGCGTCCAACTGCGCGGCGAGGCGCGCTACCGCCACCTCGTCGAGCTGTGCCGGGGCCTCGGTGTGGTGACGCCGGAGGACCCCTATCCGATCTGGGAGGGCGCGGGCGGCCCGGTCACGGTCGTGCCCCTGTTCCTGCTCTACGACTACACGTTCCGGATGCCGCAGTTCACCACCAAGGAGGCTTCCCTCGCGAATGCCTACGACGCGGGCGTGGTGTGCACCGACGAGTTCCTGCTCCACCCCGACCCCTATCCGACGCGGGACGCGTGGTGCGCGGCGCGGCTGGAGGTGACGCTGCGCCGGCTGGCCGAGCGCGAGCGCCCCGAGCTGCCGACCGTGTTCGTCAACCACTTTCCGCTCGTGCGCGAGGTGACCGACATCCTGTACCACCCCGAGTTCGCCCAGTGGTGCGGCACCGTGCACACCGCCGACTGGCACGTGCGTTTCAGCGCCGCGGCCGTCGTGTATGGACACCTGCACATCCCGCGGGTCAGCTGGTTCGACGGCGTGCGGTTCGAGGAGGTCTCGCTCGGCTACCCGCGCGAGTGGCGGGCGCGCGCCGCGCCGCCGCGCGGGCCGCGCCAGATCCTGCCCACTGTGGATGGTGCCCGTGTTGGCTGAGCTTCTCCCGCCGGCCGTGGTGGCCGTCGAGGCGTACGACGACGCGGCAGCCGTCGAGCTCTTCCCGGAGGAGCAGGCCTTCGTCGCGCGGGCGGTCGACAAGCGACGTCGGGAGTTCACGACGGTGCGCGGCTGCGCCCGGCAGGCGTTGGCCCACCTGGGGTACCAGCCGGTGCCGATCCTGCCCGGCGAGCGGGGCGCGCCGCAGTGGCCGGCCGGCATCGTGGGCACGATGACCCACTGCGAGGGATACCGGGCCTGCGCGCTCGCGCTCGACCGCGACGTGCGTACGCTCGGCCTCGACGCCGAGCCGGACGAGCCGCTCCCCGAGGGGGTGCTCGAGGCGATCGCGCTCACCGAGGAGCTGGCGATGCTCCGCGACCTCGACGCGCGGGTGGCGGGCGTCCACTGGGACCGGCTGCTCTTCAGCGCCAAGGAGGCGGTCTACAAGGCGTGGTTTCCGCTCGCCGGCAAGTGGCTCGACTTCAGCGAGGCGCGGATCGCGTTCGACCCGGACGCGGGCACGTTCGAGGCGACGCTGCTCGTGCCCGGCCCGCAGACGCCCGAGGGGCCGCTGGCCGGCTTCTCCGGCCGGTGGCTGAGCCGGCGCGGGCTGCTCCTCGCGTCCATCGTGGTCACCGCGCCCGCCCCGGCGGGCGGCTCAGGCGCGGCCGCGGCGAGCGGCCCGGTGGAGAGGCAACCCGGGTAGGGGGTTACTTGATGAACTCTTGCGCTACGACCGGTGGCCACACGCCCGGAGACAGCACCCCCATCGAGTAGGCCCGCGAGACGAGCGCCGCCCGGTTGGGCGCCTTGAGCTTCTTCATCATGGTCGCGACGTGATACTCCACGCCCTGCCTGCTCAGGTAGAGCCTGGCGGCCAGGTTGATCGTGGACAGGCCCATCGCCACCCCCTGCAGGATGCGGGCGTCGAGGTCGGTGAGCATCTTCTGGCGGGCGTTGGGTGCGGCGGTCTCGGCCGCCGACTCGTCCCACTGCAGCATGACCAGGATGCTCGACACCAGCGGCGACCGGTCCCGGATGGACACCGCGATCAGCTGTGCGGGCAGCAGGCACTCCTCGGCGCGCAGCCCCAGCACCCGCTCGCCGATCCGCTCGCAACGCCCCTCGATGAGGCGCACGAACTGGCGCCGCAGCGTGCTCAGGCTGCTCAGGCGGAGGAAGTCGAACAGCTCCCGCCCCATGGTCTCCTCGGTCCCGCCGAGGTCGCGGCGGAACGCTTCGTTGGCCTCCTGGACCCGCAGCGCGAGGTCGACGGTGGCTATGCAGATGCCGGAGCGCTCGAAGAGCGACCGGTATGCGTTCGCGTGCCGGTGCGCCGGTGAGGGACCCGCTGGGTAGCGGATCTCCTGATAGTCGGGCGCGGCAATGGCTTGGGTCACAGATCCTCCCCCGCAGGACCCCACCGGGGGAATCGAGACTCGGTGGGGGTGGCCTCGCTTACAAAGCCATGATGGTTGGGAGGCGCGCCGGGAGGACACCCGTAGAAAACCCCTAGACGGTTTCCGAGGGATTACGAAACAGGGCCCCCGCGCACCGCGCGAGGGCCCTGTCCCGGTGGGGAACTAGTTGACGTTGATGGTGAACGTTGTCGTCGTGTTCCGGATGTTCTGGAAGTTGTTGCTAAACCGCAGGTTGTTGAAGGTCACCGAGCCGCGTGCCGGGCCCTGGCCGGGTTCGGGCAGCTCGTTGGCCCAGATGCCGAAGCCCGACTTGGCGTCGAACGCGTCACCGCTTCGCTGCGCCCCCGAGATGGAGACGTTGGTGAAGATGGTGTCCGCCACCGGGAAGAGTGGCTGGCCGCCCACGTACCCGGTCTGGAACATGATGCCGTGGTATGTCGGGTCGACGATGTCGACGTTGCTGACCCGGATCCCCTGGAACACCTTGGATGCGGAGAACACCCAGATGCCGGGGAAGGTCTGCGCGCCCCAGAAGTGACCACCGGACCGCACGATCGAGAGCCCGTCGAACACGGTCGGCGGGCTCGCGCCGAAGCCGTCCATCGGGATGCCGAAGTCGAGCGAGCTGATGGTGATGCCGGAGTACACCAGCGTGTCCGCCACGTAGATGTTGCGGAAGGTGTTGGCCAACCCGCCGTAGACCGCGACGCCGGCGGCCCGCCAGGTCAGGACCGACGTGAGGTTTTCGAACACGTTGTCCCGCTGGGCCCCGCCGCCGCCGTCGGTGGCCGCGAAGAGCGCGAAGCTGTCGTCGCCGGAGGCCCGGGACTCGTTGTTGCTGACCAGGTTGCCCGTGCTGCCGTTCGTCATGTTGATGGCGTCGGCGAACAGGTTGCGCGAGCGGGTGTTGCGGATGGTGGTGTTGTCCGTGTTGAGGCCCCAGAAGAGGCACATCTGGTGCTCGGCCCAGACGCCGTCGATGGTGATTCCGGAGACGTTCTGCAAGTCGAAGACCTTGCCCGGGCCGTCGTTGCGCTGGGTGTAGTTGCCGAAGTACGAGAAGCCGGTGAACTGCGAGCCGCCCGCCGCGCCTTCCACGCGGAAGCCGACATCGGTGTTCTCCTGGTTCTGCGGGGCGACGAACCGGGTGTACCAGGCGCCGGCGCCGACCACGCGCACGGCCTTGCCGTACACCTGGAACTTGCTCGCCGTCGGGTACTCGCCGGCGGGCAGGTAGACACCGATGAGGTTGCCGGTGGTGTCCATCCGCACCCGGTCGAGCGCGTTCTGCACGTCCTGGTGGGTGAAGCCGGCCGGCGTGGTGTACCGCGCCGGGTCCGGGTTGCCCACCTGCGAGACCTGCTCGGTGCTGACGAAGTCGATCGCGAACGTCCCGCTGTTCGCCGCGTCCTTCTGCAGCTTGATGCGGCTGCCGGCGGGCACGGTGGAGTTGAGGAAGATGTTCGCCTCGTCGTAGATGTGCCGTGGGCTGCCCGCGCCCGGCGAGTTGCCGGGCCCTGCCTCCGCGCCGTACAGCCACGCGTACTTCGAGGTCAGCGGGATCGCCTTGTGGAACACGTCGTTGACGTACACGTTGAGGGTGCTGGTGGTGCCGCCACCGCCGGCCGAGTCCGGCATGGAGAAGCGGGTGACCAGCGTGTTGGTGTCGCCCCGCGTGGTGAACTGGACGAACGCGCCGTTCTGGTTGAGCGTGACCGCGCGCCGGCCGGACGCCTCGCCGGCGAGGTCGCCGATCGTCCGGTTAGGACCGACGACGGCGGCACCGCCACCGACCGTGCCCTCCTCGGCTTCGAGGATGTCGAAGGGCATGTTCGCGCCGCGGCCGACGAACAGCGGCCGCTCGCTGGTGTTGTTGGCCTGCTTGACCGGCAGCTCGTTGCCGTCGTTGGCGAGCACGACCCGGACCGTGTACCGGCCGTTGGCGGCCGTCCACGTGCCGAGGCTGATGACCGGCGTGGTGGCGCCGGCCGCGATCGCGCCGCTGTGCGAGCCGGTGAGCGTCCGGACGACCGCACCGGAGTCGTTGAGCACGGTGAGCGTGATGCCGTGCGCGCCCGCCGCCGAGGCGATGTTTCCCTGGTTGCGGATGGACGCGGTGAACGTGACCGTGTTGCCGTTGCCCGGGTTGTTGGGCGTCCAGCCCACGGCCGCGGCCACCAGGTCCGAACTGGACACCGCGGTGACCACAAGGGACGTCGGGCTGGTGAACGCGTTGTTGGCGTCGTTCTGCTCGATGACGTCGTTGTCCTCGTCGACCTTCGCGGTCACCTGGTAGGTGCCGGCGTCGCGAGGCCCGATGTTCGCCGAGACCGTGGCGGAGGCGCCCGCCGCGAGCCCGCCGACGGCGGCGGTGCCGACCAGCGTCGTACCCAGGTAGAAGTTGACGTCCGTGGCGCCGGAGGCCGCGCTGCCCGCGTTGCGCACGGTGGCGGAGAGGTTGATCGCGCTGGTCTCCACCGGTGCCGCCGGGCTGGACGTGATGCCGGTGACGGTCAGGTCCGGGTTGGGCGCCGGCGAGCCGATCACCTGGAACTCCGCGACCTGCCCGCCCGGTGCGCCCGAGTTGGCGGTGAAGCGCAGCTGCACGTCCGCGACGGTCGCGGAGACCGGGATCGTCACGGAGTTGCTGGAGCCGGGGTTGAAGGTGTACGTCTGCGCGGACACCAGGCTGCTGAAGCCGGAGGCGCTCTGCTCTCGCCCGAGTACCTGCACCGTCTGGGTGCGGGTGCCCCAGATCGGGTCCGGGTTGAGCCGCAGCACGACCGAGTTGATGCTCGCGTTCGAGCCGAGCTGCACGGTCAGCGTGCCGGGGAAGCCGTTGGACTCCCAGTAGGTGCCGACGTTGTCGTCGTTGGCGTTGGTGGCGACGAACGTGTGCACGTGGCCGGACTCGGTTATCGGCTTGCCCACGGCGAGGTTGATGCCGCCGGTGGGGCCGCCCGGCCGGGTGACCGTGTTGCTGTTGGCCGACTGGTTGCCGGCCGCGTCCTTGGCCCGCACGTAGTACGAGACCGTGGTGCCGTCCGGCGGGTTGTCGGTGAACGTGGTGACGTTGCCGGCCACGCTCGTGCGCAGCGTGTTGTTGGCGTAGACGTCGTAGCCGGTGACGCCGACGTTGTCCGTCGACGCGTTCCAGGTGAGCCGGATCTGGCCGGTGGCCGGCTGGGTGTAGGCGAGGTTTCCGGGCGTGCTCGGTGCCTCGGTGTCACCGGTCGCCGGGCCGTAGACCTCGAGCTCGGAGAGCTGCCCGGCCGGCCAGCCGGTGTTGGCGGTGATGCTCAGCCGTACGTACCGGGTGGTGGTGGCGGTGAAGTTGATCGTCACGGTGTTGCCGGCCGAGGGGTTGAAGACGTACCCGGCGGAGGCGACCAGCGTGCCGAACGACGAGCCGTTGGTGCTGGACTGCACGGTCAGCGTCTGGGTGCGGGTGCCCCAGCCGGTCGGCAGCTTGAGCACCAGCTGGTTGACGCTCACGGACGAGCCGAGGTCCACCTGGATCCACTGTGGAAACGCGTTGTTCGCGCTCTCCCAGTAGCTACCCTGGTTGGCGTCGTTGGCGTTGCCGCCGGGGAAGCCGCCCTGGGTGCTGCTGACCTGGATCGCCTTGCCGGTGGCGAGGTTGGGGCCGGCCGCGGCGACGGCGAAGACCTCGAGTGTGGAGAGCTGGCCGGCGGCCAGCGCGGTGTTGGCCGTGATGTTGACCCGCACGTACCGCGCGGTGGTGGCGCCGAAGTTGATCGTGACGGTGTTGCCGCTGCCCGGCGCGAACGTGTACGTGGCCGAGGAGACGATCGTGGCGAACGTGCTGCCGTTGGGGCTGCCCTGCACGGACAGCGTCTGGCTGCGCTGGCTCCAGCCGGCCGGGAGCCTGAGCCGCACCTGGTCGATGCTCTGGCTGCTGCCGAGGTCGACCTGCGCCCACTGGGGGAAGGCGCCGGAGCCTTGCCAGTAGGTGGCCTGGTCGCCGTCGGTGAGGTTGCTGACCGGAAACGCGCCGTCGGTGGCGCTCGCCGACGAGGTGTGGCCGGCGGCGAGGTTGGGGCCGCCGGCAGCCTTGGCCGGCGTCGCGATCGCGACCGGCGCGATCAGGACGGCCGCGGCGAGCGCGAGCGCTCTTTTGAATCTGGCTCGGGGGGACATAACGGTGTGGCACCTACTTCCGTGGGCTGTACCGCACCTGCGGGCGGGAGCCCGCGGGAGCGGCAGAAGGGCCAGACCGGTGACGTCGCCACGCCCGGGCGCGTGGGGCGTACCGCGTGCAGTGTTTCGTGGCGATGACGATACAAATACAGACTGATCAACGCAAGAAGCAGATCTATATTCGCAAAAACTAAACTCATGCTACGTGTGCGGCGCCCGCGGGTCGGTGCGGGCTCGGTCCGCCGGCTCGCCCGGCCGGTCTGACCGTGAGCCCGAGGCGCGTCAAGGCATCGACCATCGGTCAAGGCAACGGCGCCGATCCGCCAGATGTCTATTTCCCGAGCGGCGCCGTGGACAGGTCGGTGCGATGCTGAACCGCACGCTGATCACGCGACGAGGGTGGGGGACGCCGTCGGGGGCCGTCGAGAGGTCCGTGATCGGTGGCTCCGGTGGGCAGGCTGCTCCCGGCCGAGAGCCGGGTAGGGCTCTGGGAGTTTGGCATAGCGCTCGACCCGCCGCGTGACCACCGGGTCGTGCTGCCCACCGCCCCGCTGACCGACGCACATCGCGCCGCGATGGACGCGGCCGTCGGCCGGCTGGCCGCGGTGCGCACGGGCACCGGCCTCTACGACACCATCCTGGCCGCCTATATAGCGGGGCGGGACGCGGTCGAAGCGGGCGTATCCAACCAGGTGCTGATCTTCACGGACGGGCGCAACGAGGCCGATCCACAGGGCATCACGCTGGCCCAGCTGACCGCGGAGCTCCGGCGCGCGAAGGACCCGGCGCGCCCGGTACAGCTCAGCGTGGTCGCCTTCGGCCAGCGGCAGGAGGCCAAGCTGCTTGGTGGTCTCCACGGCGAGTGAGGCCCGCCCTCTCCGCATCTACCCAGCTCAGAGTGCTGTTGACAGGGGATACCTAACAGCTAGACTCTAGCTGTTAGGTATTGGAGGAGAGCGCATGAAGTACGTCGTCCTCGGCCTGTTGGCCGCCGGCCCCGCGCACGGCTACGAGGTGCGGCGGCGCTACGACGAGCTCTTCGCCGGCGCCGGCGTGGAGGTCAATGTCGGCCAGATCTACGTCACCCTCGGCCGCCTCGAGAAGGACGGCCTGGTCACCCACACCCCCGCGTCGGGTGGAGACCGGCGGGACCGCAAGGTCTACCGGCTCACCGACACCGGCACCAAGGCGCTGCGCGAGTGGTTCGCCGAGCGCCCCGATACCCCGATCGTCAAGCCGGACGTGCTGCTCAGGCTGGTCACGGCCCGGCTCGCCGCGAGCGTGATCCCGGGCATCGACGCCCGAGCGATCATCGCCGACCACCGCCAGCAGTGCTACGAGGCACTGCGCGACCTCGACCGCCAGGCCGGGCAGACCCCGCCGGGCAGCGTGAGCGGCCTGCTCCTGCAGGCGACCGCGCTGCACCTGCAGGCCGAGCTGCGCTGGCTGGAGGCGTGTGAGCAGCAGCTGACCCAGATCCTTCCCGAAACGGAGCCCCAGCCATGACCCAACCCCTGCTGCGCGCCAGCGCGCTCGTGCGGACCTACCGCGGCGGAGCCCGCGAGCACGCCGCCCTGCGAGACGTCTCCCTGACCGTGGCCGCCGGCGACTGGGTGGCCATCACCGGGCCGAGCGGCTGTGGCAAGTCGACGCTGCTGCATCTGCTCGGTGGCCTGGACAGACCGGACAGCGGCGAGGTGTGGCTGGCCGGCACCCGGCTCGACGACCGCGACGAGAGCGGCCGCGCGCTGCTGCGCCGGCGCCACGTGGGCTTCGTGTTCCAGTTTCTCAACCTGGTGCCGACGATGACCGTGATCGGAAACGTCGAGCTGCCCCTGGTGCTGCAGGGCGTGGCGCGCCGCGAGGCTCGCGCTCGCTCGCTGGAGGTGCTCGAGGAGCTGGGCGTCGGGGACGCCGCCGACGCCGCGCCGGCCGAGCTCTCCGGTGGCCAGCAGCAGCGGGTGGCGCTGGCCCGCGCGGTCGTGCACCGCCCCGACGTGCTGCTCGCCGACGAGCCGACCGGCGCGCTCGACTCGGCCTCCGCCGATGTCGTGCTCGACCTCCTGCGCCGCCGCCACGACAGCGGCCAGAGCATCGTGCTGGTCACCCACGACCACCGGGTGGCGGCCGCGGCCGACCGGGTCGTGACCATGCTCGACGGCGAGATCGTCGACGAGCGCGACCTGACCGGCGCCAAGGATCGCCCCACGTACGCCAACCTGATCAACCTGGAGGGCTGAGCCATGTCCGCCACCCTTCGCCTGGCCCTGTCCGGGTTGCGCGGGCGGAGCAAGGTCGCCGCCGGAGCCACCGCGCTGGTGGCCGCCCTCGCCGCGGCCGCCGTGGTCGCCGGGCTCTCCGTGCAGAGCCAGGGCGGCCCGCAGGTCGACGAGATCTACCGCGACTCCGGCCGTCCCGACCTGGTGGTCTACGGCGAGCCGGGCGCGCTGGAAGGGCTGCGCGGCGACGCCGCGTTCGCCGCGACCGGCCCGGTCACCGCCTACACCACGGGCGAGGTCGAGCTCGGTGACGGATCGGTGGAGGCGCGCGTCGCCACACCTCCGCCGGCATCCGCTGTGGGTGCGCCCCAGCTGCGCACCGGACGCTGGGCGTCGGCGGCGGGCGAGGTCGTGTTCGATCGCGCGGCCGCCGTCGAGGCCGGGGTCCGCGACGGCGATCGGGTACGGATCAACGCGGCTGGCGGCCTGGTGACCCTTACCGTGGTCGGCACCGCCGTCGACCTCACCGACTGCTTCTACCCCGACTGCGACCCGATCCGCCTCTTCGTCGACCCGGCCGGGCTGCGGGCGCTCGCGCCCGATGTAGCCGACCAGCATTCGATGCTCATCGCGCGGCTCGCCGACCCGGATGCCGCCGACGCCGCGGCCGCCCGGCTCGGTGGCAGCGCCGGGGTCGAGGGCGTGCAGCCGTGGCCGGACACCCGCGACGACATCCTCACGCGCGAGCTCATCTTCGGTGCCTCGCTCGCCGCGTTCGGCATCTTCGTCCTGCTCGCGGCCGCGTTCGTGGTGGCCGGCACGGCGGCCGCGCGGCTGCTGGCCCGGCGCCGGGAGATCGCGATGCTGCAGGCCGTCGGATACACCAACCGCCAGATCATCGGTGGCCTCCTCGCCGAGACGCTGATCCTCGGCCTGGCCGGCGCGGT